>Ga0157363_1000089_pt1 | contig 67710 bp, 63 predicted proteins | sample AttsexASBM1_FD_111477 | JGI IMG/M metagenome (GOLD analysis project Ga0157363, IMG submission 111477) | Fungus gardens microbial communities from leaf cutter ant in Ribeirão Preto, State of São Paulo, Brazil - Atta sexdens ASBM1 | ecosystem: Host-associated > Fungi > Mycelium > Unclassified ... | reverse complement strand
GGTCAGCAGCTTTTTGCTTTCGGTTTCACGGCCCTTAAAGGTATGTCCACCCATTACGGCGGAAATCAGGCGCATCTGACCTTCTGTCGCAGAGGCAACCAGGTTATAGCCCGCCGCTGCGGTGTGGCCGGTTTTGATCCCGTCGACCGACAGACTGGTATCCCACAGCAGACCATTACGGTTCATCTGGCGAATGTTGTTGAAGGTAAACTCTTTTTCTTTGTAAACCGCGTACTCTTCCGGCACATCGCGGATAAGCGCCTGACCAATCAACGCCATATCACGGGCGGAGCTGTATTGGCCTTCGGCGTCCAGGCCATGGACGGTCTGGAAGTGCGTGTTCTGCAGACCCAGCGCTTTCACGTAGTTGTTCATCAGCCCTACGAAAGCATCCTGGCTGCCGGCAACATAGTCCGCCATCGCGACGCAGGCATCATTACCAGACTGCAGGACGATACCGCGCGTTAACTGAGAAACCGGTACGCGATCGCCGGGTTTCAGGAACATCAGTGATGATCCTTTAAAGACCGGATTGCCCGTTGCCCAGGCATCCTGACCAACAGTCACCATGTCGTCCTGATGAATTTTCCCGGCTTTCACTGCCTGACCGATCACGTAGCTGGTCATCATCTTCGTCAGACTGGCAGGATCGCGGCGTGCATCGGCGTTCTTTTCAGCCAGCACTTTGCCTGAGTTGTAGTCGATAAGAACGTAGGCTTCCGCATCAATATCCGGAACGCCCGGAATCATGGTCTTAAGATTGACATCATCAGCAATGGCGGCATGGCTGAGAGAGAAAGCGATCAGTGATCCCACTGTCAGGCGTTTTAACAAACGAGAAGGTTTCAGCGTGTTCATGTGTGGGACGACAACATCCATGGGTTTAGGGTTAAAAAAAGTCATTCATCATAACAAATGCCCGATTAACAGGCATCCGGCTTGATAACTGGGTTGTTAACAGACGTTACCAGTCATGAGTAAAGCTGTTGTTTAACGACCTGCGGTGGTCACAAAAGCCGCGCTCTGACCCTCACGGCTCAAGCGCTGCTGTAGCGCCACAGCTTCGGCACGGGTTTTGTAACCGCCGAGCTGTACGCGATAAACGTTGTTCCCCGCGTTTTCCACTGCGCCGGGTACGCCGAAGCGCTGGCGCAGACTGCTGAGCAGCTGGCGCGCACGTGCTGCATCATTGATAGCGCTGACCTGGACGACATAGCCGGACAGCGAAGCGCTGCTGCTCTGGCTGGATGAAGCGGCGTGAGGCGCGGCGGCGCTGGCAACCACCGGTGCGGCAGCGGCAGTGGCGGGGGCCGCCTCTGGCTCACTGCCTTCCAGAACACCGCTCGGTAAGGGCTGAGGGGCCCCCAGAAAACCACTGCTCTGAACGGGCGCGCCCATGGCATTGTCCGTTTTCAGAGTCGCATTACTGATGGGCGACACGTCCTGTGCGGCAGGTGCCGTTTCCATTGCCGGTGCCGTTTGCGTCTGACCGCCGCCGTTCATGACGGAGGGCGAACTCATGACGGGGCCGTTCAGATCGGGACGCGCGGGCAGGGCGTAACTCTGTTTTGCCACAACAGTGCCGATAGTACCCGGACCCGAAAGCGTGCCATCTGGCGCGACGCTGATGTAATCCACACGGACGCGGGTGTTATTGGAGATGTTCAGACGATCGCCGGCCGCACGCGACAGATCGATAATGCGTCCTGGCGTGTAAGGGCCACGATCGTTAACGCGCACGACAATCTGACGTCCGTTGGCCAGATTCGTGACGCGCACATAACTTGGCAGCGGCAGTGTCGGATGCGCGGCGGTCAGGGCATCCGGATCAAAAGCCTCGCCGATGGCGGTACGGCTGCCCTGGGCTTCGTCGCCATACCAGGCTGCTAATCCGACTTCACTGTAGTTAGCCGGATTTTTGATGATGTGATAAGTCTTGCCATTGACGCTGTAGTCCTGACTGGTCGACGGATTGACCGGCTCATAACGCGGCTCAACGCCAGGAATTTCCACCACCGGGCCATTGTAGGCGGGCTGGGGTGGAGCACTCTGCTGTTGCGGTTCCTGGGTAGAACATGCAGCCAACACCATTGAAGCCAATACAACGCCAAGCCAGTCCTTACGCATCTGCGACCTCTTAAACACTTTTAGATAACATTTTTCGGTGTGTGTGGATCGACATTACGATGCCAAATCCCGCCATAAGCACAATAAGCGCCGAGCCGCCATAGCTGACCAGCGGCAGCGGAACGCCAACCACCGGTAAGATACCACTAACCATGCCAATGTTAACGAAAACATAGACGAATAAAATCAACATTAATCCGCCCGCCATGACGCGCCCAAAGGTGGTCTGTGCCCGGGCGGCGACGATCAGGCCGCGCATGATTAACAGCAGGTAGAGCACCAGCAGTAACAACACGCCGACCAGACCCAGCTCTTCGGCCAGCACGGCAAAAATAAAGTCCGTATGACGTTCCGGCAAGAATTCCAGCTGTGACTGAGTACCGTGCAGCCAGCCTTTACCGCGCAAGCCGCCGGAGCCAATGGCGATTTTTGACTGAATGATGTGATAGCCCGCGCCCAATGGGTCGCTTTCCGGATCAAGCAGCATCATCACGCGGTCTCGCTGATAATCATGCATCAGGAAGAACCACAGGATAGGAATAAAGGCTGCGACCAGCAGGACGGCAATGCCAATCAGTTTCCAGCTCATGCCCGACAGAAACAGCACAAACAGCCCGGACGCGGCGATGAGAATCGAGGTGCCGAGGTCAGGCTGTGCGGCCACCAGCAGTGTGGGAAGAAAAATCAGCACCAGCGCAATTGCGGTATTCTTCAGGGTAGGTGGACAGACATCGCGGTTAATAAAACGCGCCACCATTAACGGCACCGCAATTTTGGCGATCTCGGAAGGCTGAAAGCGGACAAACCCCAAATCCAGCCAGCGCTGTGCGCCTTTACTGATTTGCCCAAAAGCATCCACCGCGATCAGCAGAATGACGCAGATAATATACAGATAAGGTGCCCAGCCTTCATACACTCGCGGCGGGACCTGCGCCAGCACCAGCATCACCACTAATCCCATGGCGATCTGGCCCAGTTTACGTTCCATCATGCCGGGATCCTGGCCGCTGGCACTCCAGATAACAATGGCGCTGTAGGTCAGTAGCGCAAGGATGATCAGCATAAACAGCGGATCAATGTGCATGCGCATCCAGATCGTCCGCTTCTGCGGGCTGTCATTCATCGACATGATTATTCACCTTCATAGCCAGGTGGTGTAGGCGCAGCATCCGGCAGGACAGTATTGTTATCGCCTAACATAATGTGATCCAGAATCTGGCGCATGACCGTGCCCACTGCCGGACCGGCCCCGCCGTTTTCCAGAATCATTGTGACGGCAACGCGTGGTTTATCGTAAGGCGCGAAAGCGGTCATCAGCTTATGGTCACGTAAGCGTTCAGCGATTTTATGCGCATTATACGTTTCGTTCTCTTTCAGACCGAAGACCTGTGCGGTACCGGACTTCGCGGCAATTTTGTAAGGCGCATCGGCAAAGCTTTTGTGGGCCGTGCCGTTTGGTCGGTTGGCGACGCCGTACATGCCGTCTTTGGCAATTTCCCAGTAGCCAGAGTGGATATCGCCAATCGGCTGGGAAGGCGGCTGACGATAAGGCACCAGCGTACGGCCTTCACGGGTCGCGCGCAGCAAATGCGGCACTTTGATGATGCCGTCGTTGATAAGAATCATCATCGCTTTGTTCATCTGCAACGGTGTCGCTGTCCAGTAACCCTGACCGATGCCGACTGGAATGGTATCGCCTTGATACCAGGGCTTTTTAAAGCGACGCATTTTCCAGTCACGCGTCGGCATGTTGCCAGCGCTTTCCTGAGGCAGGTCAACGCCGGTGCGCATGCCATAGCCAAATTTCGTCATCCACTCCGACAGACGATCGATGCCCATGTCATAGGCAACCTGATAAAAGAAGGTATCAGCGGACTCTTCCAGCGATTTGGTGACATTCAGGCGACCATGTCCCCATTTTTTCCAGTCACGGTAGCGTTTCTCGGAGCCGGGGAGTTGCCACCAGCCAGGATCGAACAGGCTGGTATTGCGGTTAATCACCCCCGCACTCAGGGCGGAGACGGCAACATAGGGTTTAACGGTAGAAGCAGGCGGATAAGCGGCCTGAATCGCGCGGTTATAGAGTGGGCGATTTTCATCGTTCAGCAAGCCGCGATAGTCTTTGCTGGAAATGCCGTCAACGAACAGGTTGGGATCGTAGCTGGGGGTCGACACCATCGCCAGAATCTCACCGGTGCGCGGATCGCTGACCACGACCGCTGCACGACTACCGGCCAGCAGCGTCTCGATATACTGCTGCAGTTTGAGATCGATAGTCAGATAAATATCACGACCGGCCTGGGGCGACTGCTCGTGCAACTGCCGTATGACCCGGCCACGGTTGTTAACTTCGACCTCTTCATAGCCGGTTTTGCCATGCAGCAGGTCTTCGTAATAGGCTTCGATACCGAGTTTGCCGATATCATGCGTCGCCGCATAGTTGGGCCATTTTCCCTCTTTATCCAGACGGGCTACGTCGCGGTCGTTAATTTTCGACACATAGCCCACAACATGAGTCAGTGTCTGGCCATAGGGATAGTAGCGGCGCTGGTAGCCTTTCACTTCTACGCCAGGAAAGCGATACTGATTTACCGCAAAGCGCGCCACCTGCACCTCATTCAACCCGGTTTTAACCGGAATCGACGTGAAGCGGCGTGAACGTTTACGCTCTTTTTCAAACGCCTCGATATCCTCATCGGTGAGTTCGAGGACTGGACGCAAATTTTGCAGGGTTTGTTTCAGGTCATCGACCTTTTCCGGCACCAGTTCCGCCTGGTAAATGGTCCGGTTCAGGGCCAGCGGCGTACCCGTACGGTCATAGATGATGCCGCGGCTGGGCGCGACCGGCACCAGTTTGATTCGGTTTTCGTTGGAGCGGGTACTGTAATCGTCGAAACGTAAAATCTGCAGGTGATAGAGATTAACCACCAGCACGGAGGAGAGCAGTAAGACGCCGACAAAAGCAATAAAAGCCCTGCGGACAAAGACTTTTTGTTCGGCGCTGTAATCGCGAAAGGCGTTGCTTTGTAATTTCATCCGCTACTTGTAATGTCTGGAGTGAGCTTATCGGTTATTCACGATGATAAGGATGATTTGTCGTAATGCTCCATGCGCGATAGAGGCTTTCGGCAACCAGCACGCGCACCAGCGGATGAGGCAACGTTAAGGCCGAAAGCGACCAGCTCTGTTCCGCCGCCGCTTTGCAGGCTGGCGCTAACCCTTCCGGGCCGCCAATCAGCAGGCTGACATCGCGGCCATCCTGTTTCCAGCGTTCCAGCTGTTGGGCCAACTGTGGGGTTTCCCAGGGCTGTCCGGGAATATCCAGCGTGACAATCCGGTTGCCTTTACCTGTGGCGGCCAGCATCGCTTCACCTTCCTTTTCCAGGATGCGTTTGATGTCGGCATTTTTACCCCGTTTGCCCGCCGGAACTTCCGTCAGTTCAAACGGCATGTCTTTGGGAAAACGACGCAGGTATTCCATAAAACCGGTCTGCACCCAGTCAGGCATTTTGGTGCCGACGGCAACAAGCTGCAATTTCACCGCTTAACCCCAGAGCTTTTCCAGTTCATATAACTGACGGCTCTCTTCCTGCATCACATGCACGATGACTTCACCGAGGTCGACCACAACCCAGTCAGCGGCCGTCTTGCCTTCAACGCCCAGCGGCATCAGGCCGGCGGCGCGGGATTCCTGCTCAACGTGTTCAGCGATTGAGGTAACGTGGCGCGTCGAGGTGCCGGTGCAGATGATCATGAAATCAGTAATGCTTGATTTACCCTGAACGTCGAGGGTGACGATGTTCTGACCCTTCAAATCATCAATCTTATCAACAACGAACTCTTGGAGTGCTTTACCTTGCAAAAGGTTCCCCTTTAAAAACTGGTGAGAGCGGGCTGGCTGACGCCCGGGATACAGCCGAAAAATTTAGCGGCGTAGTATATCACGCCCATATCAGTCGCGATATAAGCCGGCGCGGTCGATATAGTCGATTACCGAGGCGGGCAGTAAATCGTCACAGGCGAGATGCTGATGACGACGCTTGCGAATTTCGGTAGCTGAAATGGCATAGCGCGGGGTTTCTGCCAGCCAGATGCCGCCAGCCGGACGCTGCTGCAGTTCCTGAGGATCGTGGATCACGTGTCTGTCCAGCCAGTCCTGCATGTCCGGCGTCGCCATCTCAGTCGGATAGCCTGGTCGCTGGCACACCAGCAGATGACACAGGCTCAGTAAATCCTGCCAGCGATGCCATTTTGCAAGCGTCAGTAATGAGTCCTGACCGATAATAAACCCTAACGGCTGATCGCCACGTTCAGCCCGTATGGCTTCTAACGTATCGACAGTCCATGAGGGCGTGTCCCGTTGCAGTTCGCGCGTATCGATATCAAAAAGCGGCAGATCGCGAATAGCGCACCGCAGCATCGCCAGGCGCTGTTGCGGACTGGCTTCCGGCTGCGGCCGGTGCGGCGGCACATTGTTGGGCAACAGGGTAACCCGGGCCAGGCCAGTTTGCTGCGCCAGCGCTTCTGCCGGGCGTAAATGGCCGAAATGGATCGGGTCGAAGGTGCCGCCAAACAGGGCGTGTAAATCAGACATGGGCAAAACTCGCGGGAAAAGCACGGTTGGCAATCAGCATCGACAGCGTTTGCAACTGTGGCCAGACCGATTGTCCATAATCCTGTTTCAGCGTAATTTCGATTTGCGTCAACAGATGGATTGCCTGTTGTAAGCGCGCTGCATCAAGGCGCTGCAACGCCTCAGTAAAGAGAGGACGGCGATTTTGCCAGATGCGCTGTTGATCCATCAGTGTACGCAGAGGTTGCTGTGTCTGATGACGTTGCAGGTGCAGCAGAGTCATCAGATCGCGCTGCAGCGTCCGCAGCAATATCGTCACTTCGCTGTCTTCACTTTCCAGCTGTTGCAGGATATGCAGTGCGCGACGGCTCTTGCCTGCCAGTAGCGCGTCGACCCAGTGATAAGGCGTAAAGTGCGCGGCATCACTGACTGCGGCTTCAACGCGCGGTAGCGTGAGCTTGCCATCGGGCCACTGAAGAGACAGACGTTCAAGTGCCTGCGCCAGCGCCAGCAGGTTACCTTCGTAGCAGTAACAGAGTAGCTGGACCGCCGCATCGTCGATCGCGAGCCTCATCGCTTTGGCCCGGCAGGTGACCCAGCGCGGCAGTTGCGCCTGCTCCGGCGTCTGGCAGGGGACCAGCACTGCATGGGCTGACAGCGCTTTAAACCAGGCGCTGTTTTCCTGCGCTTTGCTGAGTTTCGCCATCCGGCAAATCAGCAAAATATCCTCATGAAGCAGCGAGGCGAGCGTGATCAGATGTTCGGCGATGGCGGCATTGGGACCATTTTCAGGAAACTGCAATGTAAGCGTCTGTCGCTGAGTAAACAGGCTCATTGACTGGCAACTGACAAACAGGCTGTCCCAGTCTGTTTGTGCATCCAGGGTGAAACTCACATGTTCTTCAAAGCCCTGCGCCACGGCGCTGGCGCGAATGGCATCCGCACTTTCCTGCAACAACAGAGGTTCATTGCCGGTTAATAAATAACAGGCGCGCAGCCCCTCACGGAGCTGCGCGCTGAGTTGTTCCGGATAAATCCTGATCATTGCGTCAGGGGTGCCGCGGAAGAGGCCGTTCCCGCAGCAGAGTGAACCGGTTTTGCCACCGTTGACGAAGAGGATGTCTGCGGGCTGTCCATCTGGGCCGCATGTACCGCCAGCAGCTTACGAACCAGTTGTTCGGCTGCACGTTGACGCATCTCCTGGGTGATCATGTCCTGTTCCGCATCTTTCGCCAGGGCCGCGTTCGGGTTATCAAAGAACGAGCGATAAACGGTCGTGCTGATAGGGTAGATCCCTTTGTTGGGAATCAAGACCTGAGCCGTAACCACCATCGTCATCTGATATTCAGCCGCAGTGCCGCTGATGAAGACGGATGCGGTGCTTCGACCCTGAGATTCCCCGCCCAGACGCAGGGTCGGTACGACCATGCTGTTTTTCTGCGTCGCTTCAACGATGTTAACGTTGTTGATTCGCAACTGCTGGCGCACCACGCGCGTCAGCGGCCCGTAAGGATCGCCCGTTTCTAAGACCAGCGTTCGCAGTTCCGTCGGCACCTGAGTGGTGCCGCGCGGGTGAAAACCACAGCCAGCAGTGATTACCGCCGCCAGCATGACAAACAACCTGATAATCGGATGTCGCACAGTTCCTCCTGAACTTAACCCACAACCAGGTTAAGCAGTTTGCCCGGTACATAAATGACTTTACGAATGCTCACACCATCAAGGTATTTCGCCACCAGGGGCTCCTCAGCAGCGCGCGCCTGAACCTGCTCCTGTGTAGCCTCGGCTGCCACAGTAATTTTACCCCGCACTTTACCGTTGACCTGCACCACGACCAGCAGAGAATCTTCGACCATTGCGGCGTCATCCGCCACTGGCCATTCCGCATTGTCGATAGTGCCTTCGCCGCCCAGCGTCTGCCACAGCACGTAGCTGGCATGCGGGGTGAACGGATACAGCAAACGCGTCACGGCCAGTAAGGCCTCCTGCATCAACGCACGATCCTGCTCGCTGTCCTGCGGCGCACGCGCCAGCTTGTTCATCAGCTCCATGACCGCCGCAATCGCGGTGTTAAAGGTCTGGCGACGACCAATATCATCCGACACTTTGGCAATGGTTTTGTGCAGGTCGCGGCGCAACGCTTTCTGATCGTCATTCAGGCTGGCGACGTCCAGGGCAACCGTTGCACCTTTCTGTGAATGATCGTAGACCAGTTTCCAGACACGTTTCAGGAAGCGGTTTGCCCCTTCCACACCGGATTCCTGCCACTCCAGCGTCATATCCGCAGGCGAGGCAAACATCATGAACAGACGGACGGTATCGGCACCATAGCGCTCAACCATCAGCTGGGGATCGATGCCGTTGTTTTTCGACTTGGACATTTTGCTCATGCCCGCGTAAATCACCTCGCGGCCCTGAGTGTCTACGGCTTTGACAATGCGGCCTTTCTCATCGCGCTCGACGGTCACGTCAACCGGCGAAACCCAGTTACGTTCGCCGTTAACGCCCAGATAATAGAACGCATCCGCTAACACCATGCCCTGGCACAGCAGACGTTTGGCTGGCTCATTCGAATTCACCAGGCCTGCATCACGCAGCAGTTTATGGAAGAAGCGGAAATACATCAGGTGCATGATGGCGTGTTCGATGCCGCCGACATACTGATCTACCGGCAGCCAGTAGTTTGCTGCAGCCGGGTCCAGCATACCGTCCTTATAGTCTGCACAGGTATAACGCGCGTAGTACCACGACGATTCCATAAAGGTGTCAAAGGTATCGGTTTCGCGCAGCGCAGGCTGACCGTTCACGGTGGTTTTTGCCCAGTCCGGATCGGCTTTAATCGGACTGGTAATGCCGTCCATGACCACGTCTTCCGGCAGAATCACCGGTAACTGGTCTTCTGGTGTCGGCATGACGGTGCCATCTTCCAGGGTTACCATCGGAATCGGCGCGCCCCAGTAACGCTGACGAGAAACGCCCCAGTCGCGCAGGCGATAGTTGACTTTACGCTCGCCAACGCCTTTTGCCGCCAGCGCATCTGCAATGGCGTTAAAACCGGCACTGTGATCCAGGCCGCTGCACTCGGCAGAGTTAAACAGCGTACCTTTGTCGGTCATCGCGGCGGCGCTGACGTCAGGCTCGCTGCCGTCCAGATTGAGGATAACCGGTTTGATCGGCAGATCGTATTTGGTCGCAAATTCCCAGTCGCGCTGGTCATGCGCCGGCACGGCCATGACCGCACCCGTACCGTATTCCATCAGGACGAAGTTCGCGACCCAGACAGGCAGGCGTTCACCCGTTAACGGATGCACGACAGACAGGCCTGTCGCCATGCCTTTCTTTTCCATGGTGGCCATATCGGCTTCGGCTACCTTGGTATTGCGGCATTCTGCGATAAAATCAGCCAGAGCAGGGTTGCTGGCCGCCGCCTGTGCCGCCAGCGGATGACCGGCGGCGACAGCGACATAGGTCGCGCCGTAGAAGGTGTCCGGACGCGTGGTATAAACCGTCACTTTTTCGCTGCTGTCTGCCACGTCAAAGGTGATTTCCACCCCTTCAGAACGGCCGATCCAGTTACGCTGCATGGTTTTGACCTGCTCAGGCCACTCTTCCAGCGTATCCAGATCGTTTAACAGCTCTTCGGCGTAATCAGTGATTTTAATGAACCACTGTGGGATCTCTTTGCGCTCGACTTTGGTGTCACAGCGCCAGCAGCAGCCATCGATAACCTGCTCGTTGGCCAGTACGGTCTGATCGTTCGGGCACCAGTTCACCGCCGAGGTTTTTTTGTACACCAGGCCTTTTTCATACAGTTTGGTGAAGAACCACTGTTCCCAGCGGTAATACTCCGGTTGACAGGTCGCCAGCTCGCGGCTCCAGTCATAGCCAAATCCCAGCAGCTTAAGCTGGTTTTTCATGTACGCGATGTTGTCATAAGTCCAGGGCGCCGGCGCGGTATTGTTTTTGACCGCCGCGCCTTCCGCAGGCAGACCGAAGGCATCCCAGCCAATTGGCTGCAGCACGTTTTTGCCGAGCATGCGCTGATAACGCGCAATGACGTCGCCGATGGTGTAGTTACGAACGTGGCCCATGTGCAGGCGGCCAGAAGGATAGGGCAGCATAGACAGGCAGTAGTACTTCTCTTTGCCTTCCTGCTCAGTCACTTTAAACGTTTCGTTTTCATCCCACTGCTGCTGAACGCGGGATTCAATCTCTTCCGGGCGGTATTGCTCTTGCATGGCTGCCTGTGGTCCTTAATAGATGACACTTTGCTGACTTTACGATCCGCATAGCATACCCATAAGGCCGCACATCAACAACACTTCCCACTTTTACGGGGGCGATTTATCGTCAACGCATCCCTGCTTTCACTCTTTTACGCTTCCTTACCCAGCGAGCCGGGCAAATGTGACAAAGTAGCTAAACTTAGTACAGGTACTGAGCGCAAAAAGGAGAATAAAATGAATAAAGTGGCCCAGGAATATCACGCCTCACTGGCGGTATTAACCGAACGTCTTCGCCACGGCGATCGCGATCTGGATACGTTAGTCGACGATCGGCGCCGTCATTTACAAGCGCACTCCGATCTGACGCCGGACGAAATCGATCGGGCGCTGACGTCGGTGCGTCGCGATCTGGCAGAGTTTGGCCGTAACTATGCAGAGGCGGAAGAGCCGGTCGCCGACTCCGTTTTTATGCGCGTGATTCGGGAAAGCATCTGGAAGGAGCTGGCAGATATTACGGATAAAAGCCAGTTAGAGTGGCGTGAGGTTTTCCAGGATTTGCAACATCACGGTGTGTACCAAAGTGGTGAGGTGGTGGGCCTGGGCAATCTGGTCTGCGAAAAATGCCACTTCACTCGCGCCATTTATACGCCGGAAACGCTGTCACGTTGCCCCGAATGCAATCACGATCAGTTTTATCGTCAGCCTTTTGAGCCGTAGAAGAAGCAGGCGGGCTTTGTGCCCGCCTGACGTTTAGTGCAGAATTTTTGCCAGGAAATCCTTTGCCCGCTCAGACTGTGGATTATTAAAGAAGTCATCTTTATGGGTGTCTTCGATAATTTTCCCTTCGTCCATAAAGATCACCCGATTGGCCACCTTCCGGGCGAAGCCCATTTCATGTGTCACGACCATCATGGTCATGCCTTCCTGGGCCAGTTCGACCATAACGTCCAGCACTTCATTGATCATTTCGGGATCGAGTGCGGAGGTCGGCTCATCAAACAGCATGGCAATCGGATCCATACAGAGTGCCCGCGCAATCGCGACACGCTGCTGCTGACCGCCCGAGAGCTGGCCGGGAAATTTATCTGCATGCGCTGACAGGCCCACGCGAGTCAGCAATTTGAGGCCTTTCTCGCGGGCGGCGGTTTTGTCGCGCTTTAAGACTTTGACCTGCGCCAGCACCAGGTTATCAATAATGCTCAGGTGAGGGAACAGTTCGAAGTGCTGAAACACCATACCGACCTTACTGCGCAGTTTGGCCAGATTGGTTTTTTTATTGTTCACTTCAGTACCGTTTACCGTAATGCTGCCCTGTTGCACAGGTTCCAGGCCATTCACGGTTTTGATCAGGGTCGATTTGCCCGAGCCTGACGGCCCGCATACCACAACCACTTCACCGGTCTTGACTTCGGTAGAGCAGTCGGTCAGCACCTGAAATTGACCATACCACTTAGAAACGTTTTTCAGGCTAATCATTTAAACCGTCCTTTTTCTTTTTAGATAGCTGACCAACAGTGACGCGCTCAGGCTGATCACGAAGTAGACCAGACCGGCAAACAACACCATCTCAACCTGGGTACCGTCACGCTCACCGATGGTGGAGGCCGTGCGGAAGAAGTCCGCCAGGCTCAGCACATACACTAACGAGGTATCCTGGAACAGGACGATGCCCTGGGTCAGTAACAGCGGAACCATGGCACGAAACGCCTGAGGCAGAATCACCAGGCGCATGGACTGCCACTGCGTCATGCCCAGCGCCAGCGCCGCGCTGGATTGCCCACGCGCAATACTGATGATGCCGGCGCGAATGATTTCCGAATAATACGCCGCTTCGAACAGCGAAAAGGCGACCATTGCCGAAATCAAACGAATGTCGGTTTTAGGGGAAATACCCAGCACCTGCTGCAGGAAACTCGGCACCACCAGATAAAACCACAGCAGCACCATAACCAGCGGTACCGAACGGAACAGGTTAACGTACAGTTTGGCAAACCAGCTGATGGGCCTGAAGGTCGACAAACGCATCACCGCCAGCAGCGTGCCCCACAGGATGCCGAAGACCACCGCCGTAAGCGTGATTTTAAAGGTAATGACCAGACCATTAAGCAGGTAAGGGAGGCTGGGAGGAATGGAACTCCAGTCAAACGCGTACATCACTTGCCTCCCATATTGCCGGGCAGACGCACTTTGCGCTCAACCAGGCTCATCAAAAACATAATCACCAGGTTGATGGCAATGTAGGCCAGCGTAATGGCCGTAAACGATTCATAGGCGTGTGCGGAATAGTCCAGCAGCTTGCCCGCCTGCGCAGCCATGTCCACCAGGCCGATCGTCGACGCAATCGCCGAGTTTTTAACCAGGTTAAGCATTTCTGACGTCATTGGCGGCACAATCACGCGGTAAGCATTAGGAAGCAACACATAGCGATAGGTTTGCGGCAGCGTCAGGCCCATTGCCAGCCCGGCATTCTTTTGTCCCCGCGGCAAAGACTGAATCGCCGCGCGCACCTGTTCGCAGACGCGTGCGGCGGTAAACAGGCCCAGACAGATCACCGACGAGATAAAGAACTGCAGGTTGGGATCCAGCTCCGACTTAAACCACATGCCAAGCTTCTGACCAACCAGCTCTGGCGCCACCAGATACCAGAAGAAGAACTGCACGATCAGGGGGATGTTACGAAACAATTCCACATAGCAGGTGCCAATCGTTGCCAGCAGCCGATTAGGCACGGTACGCAGAATGCCAAAGAATGAACCTACGCAGAAAGCGATAATCCAGGCACAGCAGGAGACAGCAATTGTCACCTGAAAACCGGACCACAACCAGCCGAGATAGGTGGTATTTCCGAACGGGGCCTGTTCGAGAAAAATGCCCCAGTTCCAATCGATACCCATAACGAACTCCGGTAAAAAAGGGTAGCAGAGCTACCCTGAAGATTGATGAACGGCTTAATGCGCCTGAATCAGGGGAACGACCCGATCAGGCGGTCTGTCCACGCCGCGGTTTCAGCAATCGAGAGGGCGACAGCGCCGCCCTTGTTATCGTTGTTAATTCAGCGCTTTATCATTCGGCGTTTTGAACAGGGCTTTCATGTCATCAGACAATTCAAAGTTCATGTTCAGGTTTTTAGGAGGAATAGGCTGTTTAAACCAGGTGTCGAACCATTTTTCTGCCTGGCCGGAGGTCTGGGCTTTTGCAATGGTGTCATCAACCAGCTTTTTGAACTGCGGATCGTCTTTGCGCAGCATACAGCCATAAGCTTCTTTAGACTGTGGCGTACCGATAATGACCCAGTCATCCGGTTTTTTCGCTTTAGCGCGTTCGCCAGCCAGCAGGGCGTCATCCATCATAAAGGCCACGGCACGACCGGTTTCCAGCGTACGGAACGAATCACCATGGTCTTTGGCGCTGATGATGCGCATATCCATCTTTTTCTCGTCGTTCAGTTTATGCAGCAGCACTTCTGACGTCGTACCTGAGGTCACCACGACAGTCTTGCCTTTCAGATCGTCAAAATCCTTAATTGGGCTGCCTTTTTTAACCAGCAAGCGGGTACCGATAACAAAAATGGTGTCGGAAAAGGCCGCCTGTTTCTGGCGCTCAAGGTTGTTGGTCGTTGAGCCACATTCGTAGTCATAGGTGCCGTTTTGCAGCAGCGGAATACGGTTCTGTGAAGTAATCGGAATCATTTTGATCTGCAGATCAGGTTTATTCAGCTTCGCTTTAATGGCATCAGCAATCGCGTTTGAATAAGCCTGTGAATAGCCAACGACTTTCTGTTGGTTGTCGTAATATGAAAAGGGAACTGACGATTCGCGATGCCCGATAACAATGACGCCACTGTCATTAATTTTTTTCAGGGTACCGCTGAGATCTTCCGCCTGGGCCGCTCCCGCTGCTGCGCTCAACAGCAAAAGAGATAATGCCACTTTGCGTAATTGCATGTTCCAACTCCTTCGTGTGGAAATTGCACAGGATCAACCCTGTACTGAGTGTGATGTTGTGTGTATTTTGCACTGCTTTTCTTATTATTCCCTCGCGCTTCTGCGCTTAAGAATATTCACTAACATAGCGGATTGTTAACCTAATGAAACAAAAAAGTTTCTTTTTTGCGATGGCATTCGCACCAAAAAAAGGCAATCGCGCATCCATGCACGCGGAAGGTGCGCAGATTGAGCGTTAATGGTGCATTACGCCCATGCCATCGTGGGTAACAAGCCCCGCATTGCAGGAATACAGAAACATTTAGCAATCATCGTGCCAGAATAAAATGACAGTGGGGTGAACGGGCGGTTTGACTGAAGAAGCAGAAGCAGAAGCAGAAGCAGAAGCAGAAGCAGAAGCAGAAGCAGAAGCAGAAGCAGAAGCAGAAGCAGAAGCAGAAGCAGAAACAAAAGCAGTAAAAGGGGGAAGGGAAACAGCGTGCGGATTAAGACACCGCGAAAGGCTGTGGCGAAGCAGCGCTTCACCACAGCGTGTCAGCGCTGACGTCGGATGAAGGCCAGTAACCCGGCCAGCACTGTCGCTATCCATATCGGCCAGAGCCCGGCTTTCGAGTATGGCGTTTCGCCGCGGGTAGGCGTTACCTTATCCACGAGTACGCCGCGCGTGAATTGCGGCAGAACCTTTTCCACATCGCCATTGGCATTCACCACGGCGGTTACGCCATTATTGGTGCCGCGCAGCAGCGGTCTGCCCAGCTCAAGTGCGCGCATACGCGCCATCTGGAAGTGTTGCCAGGGACCAATCGAGTGACCAAACCAGGCATCATTAGAGACGGTCAGCAGAAAGTCGGTGTCCGGACGGAAGTTCGCCCGCACCTGCTCACCCAACACGATCTCGTAGCAAATCGCCGTCGTAAGGTGATAATTCGCCACATTGAGCTGAGGCTGCAAATAGGCACCGCGGCTGAAGGCAGACATCGGCAAATCGAAGAAGGGGGCAAGCGGGCGCAGCAAATCCGCCATGGGAACAAACTCACCAAACGGCACCAGATGGTTTTTCTGATAGCGGTTAGTGCTGAAGTAGTTGTAGGGCTTCGGCCCGCCCAGCACAATAACCGTGTTGTAATCATGATAACGATTCTGCTCCAGGCGCGAATCCACGATACCGGTCACCAGTGCGCTACCGCGCGCGCGGAGTTCGGCATCCAGCGAACGCAGGAACGGTTGCTGGTTACTTTCCAGATCGGTAATTGCCGACTCCGGCCAGATAATAATGGGGGCTTTCCCCATCAGCGGCTGGCTTAAATCGTTATAAATGCGCAGCGTGTTCAGCAACTGCTGCGGGTCCCACTTCATCGACTGGGGAATATCGCCCTGCACCAGCGCGACATCGACCGCCTGCTGGGGTAAAGGTTGATACCAGTGCAGATAACGCAACGGCCAGCATATTGCCAGTACCGCGAGCGCGCCCACCAGGCTTTTCACCTGACGTCGCTGCTGCGCATAAACCAGCAAACCCGCAATGACCATCAGCAGGAAGGTAATACTTTCCACGCCAGCCAGCGGCGCAATCCCCTTTAGCGGGCCATCAATCTGACTGTAGCCAAACTGCAACCACGGAAAGCCGGTTAAAATCCAGCCGCGCAAAAACTCCGTCACCTGCCATAACGCGGGAGCGGCCAGCGCCAGTCGCCACAGTGTGGGACGTGGCCAAATCCGGTTCAGGATGCCGGTAAACAGCGCCGGATAAATCGCGAGGTAAGCCGCCAGCAGGACCACCAGAAAAACGTTCACCGGGCCAGGCATGCCGCCAAAAGTGGCAATGCTGACATAAACCCAGTTAATACCGCTGCCAAACAGGCCAAACCCCCAACTGAAACCAATGGCGCTGGCCTGAGGACTGGTGCGGTTCAACGTCAGAAGTTGCAGGCCGAACAGCGAAAGCAGGGCGGCAGGCCAGAAATCATAAGGGGAAAAGGCGAGCGTGCCACAGGCGCCGCTCAGTAAAGCCAGCAGCAGACGGACCCGCTGCTGCTGGTAAAAGGAGGCTAATGCCATAGCGTTATTCGTCATCCAGTTGAGGTAGCGCCGAATTTTCCGGGATTTTTACGTGGACCTGAATGATACGGCGGCTGTCGGCCATGGCAACTTTGAACTGGTAACCATCAATGTCGATGCTTTCACCGCGCGCCGGCAGATGACCAAAGCCCTGCATTACCAGTCCACCAATGGTATCCACTTCGTCATCGCTGAACTGGGTGCCGAACACCTCATTGAAATCCTCAATGGGGGTTAACGCACGCACCGTGTAGGTCTGGCGGTTGAGCTGGCGGATATCCCGATCTTCCTCATCGTCATATTCGTCTTCAATTTCGCCAACAATCAGTTCGAGAATATCTTCAATCGTGACCAGTCCGGACACGCCACCAAACTCATCGATCACAATCGCCATATGATAGCGCTGGGAACGAAACTCTTTCAGCATACGGTCAACGCGCTTGCTCTCAGGCACAACCACCGCAGGACGCAGCACTTTTTCGACGCTGAAGGCTTCTGATTCGCTGCTCATAAACGGCAGCAGATCTTTCGCCATCAGGATGCCTTCAACATGGTCCTTGTCTTCGCTGATCACCGGAAAGCGGGAGTGTGCGGAGTCAATGATCACATCCAGGCACTCTTCGAGGTTCTGGTTGCGTTTCAGGGTGATCATCTGAGAGCGCGGAATCATGATGTCGCGTACGCGCTGTTCTGCAATATCCAGCACGCCTTCCAGCATGTCGCGGGTATCCTGATCAATCAGGTCCTTTTGATTGGAATCACGGATAAGGCTCAGGAGCTCGTCACGGTTTTTGGGTTCACCGTGAAACAGTTGGTTGAGCAGTAGGGAAAAAAATCCCTTTTTACTACTGGGTGCATCGCTGTTTTGAGAATGGTCGTCGCTCATGGCGGTTTTTAAAGATCTCTCTGGTCAGTAAGTGATGCTGCCGGTCGGGTTACCGGCAGCAGGATGGCCTGAGTCCACAACTCAGGCGTTTTCTTTCTCCGAAATGTACGGATCAGGATAACCAAGAGCAAGCATTATCTCGGTCTCCAGACCTTCCATCTCTTCGGCTTCGCTGTCTTCAATGTGATCATAACCCAACAGATGCAGCGTACCGTGAACCACCATGTGCGCCCAGTGGGCTTCAACGCTTTTCCCTTGTTCCTGCGCTTCCTGTTCCACGACCTGACGACAGATGATCAAATCGCCCAGCAGGGGCAATTCAATACCGGGTGGCGCTTCAAAAGGAAATGACAACACATTGGTGGGTTTATCTTTACCACGGTAGGTCAGGTTAAGCTCATGGCTTTCCTGTTCATCCACCAGACGAATAGTCACTTCGCTTTCCGGCTGAAACGGCGTCACCGCAGCTTCCAGCCAGCGCTGAAACTGGCTTTCCGTGGGGAGATTTTCTGTTTGTTCACAGGCCAGTTGCAGGTCGAGAATCACGTCGCTCATGGTTTCTCCTGAACGCTATGTTGGGCGGCAAGGGCTTCACGCTTACGCTCTTCAGCCTGCTGATCGCGACGTTTCTGATCGGCTTCTTCCCAGGCTTCATAAGCGGTCACGATGCGTGCCACGACCGGATGACGCACAACGTCTTCACTGTGAAAGAAGTTAAAGCTGATTTCTTCCACCTCAGACAGGACCTCAATCGCGTGACGTAAACCCGATTTTGTGTGGCGGGGCAGGTCGATCTGCGTGACGTCGCCGGTGATGACCGCTTTCGAGTTAAAGCCGATACGGGTCAGAAACATCTTCATCTGCTCGATAGTGGTGTTCTGGCTTTCATCAAGAATGATAAACGCGTCATTCAGCGTACGGCCGCGCATATAGGCCAGCGGCGCGACTTCGATAACGTTGCGTTCCATCAGCTTCTCGACTTTTTCAAAGCCCAGCATCTCAAACAGGGCGTCGTAAAGCGGACGCAGGTAGGGGTCCACTTTCTGGCTCAAATCGCCCGGCAGGAAGCCCAGTTTTTCACCGGCCTCGACGGCGGGGCGCGTGAGCAGGATGCGACGAATCTCCTGGCGTTCGAGCGCATCGACCGCGGCAGCGACGGCCAGGTAGGTTTTACCGGTACCCGCCGGGCCCACGCCAAAGGTGATGTCGTGGTCGAGGATATTGGCAATATACTGTGCCTGATTTGGGGTGCGAGGCTTGATGACGCCACGCTTGGTCTTGATATTGACCGCTTTACCGTAGTCGGGCACGCTTTCTGCCGTTTGTTCCAGCACCCGGCTTTCTTTTATCGCCAGATGAATCTGCTCGGGTTCGATATCCGGAATTTCGCCGCGCACGGGCGCGGTATCGACATAAAGTGTTTTCAGGATCTCGACTGCGGCATTCACGCACAGCACCCGACCAACCAGTTTAAACTGATTGTCCCGGCGGTTTATCTCAATGCCAAGACGACGCTCCAGCTGTTTTACATTGTCATCAAATGGACCGCACAGGCTCATCAGACGGCGGTTATCAGCCGGTTCAAGGGCGATTTCACGGGTTTCAATATTCAAACGAATCCTTTGGGTCACTCAGGGCCAGTTGAAAGGGATTGCGGGTGCATCAGATGTGTTAAGCGGATGCATCATAACGAAATTATTTATGCGGTCACGCCGGGGCGCAAGCTTACGAGGTGATATTTGGGCGGCACCGGCAGAAACCAAGTGCAAAACAGCAGAATGTGCGGCAGCCGACGGTGAGCTGCCGCACATAACGGAAGATCAGGGCTGGAAGACGCCAACGCCGATATCATTTTCTTTGCGGGTACGGGCGATAACGGAGGCCGGGCTTTCAACCACACGTAAGCCCATTTCCTCTTCAGTCCGCACCAGCTTGCCGCGCAAGGAGTTGGTATAGACATCGACAATTTCAACGTCGACAAACTTACCAATCATCTCTACCGGACCTTCGAAATTCACCACTCGGTTGTTTTCGGTCCGTCCGGTCAGCTCCATCACGTTTTTACGTGAAATGCCTTCTACCAGAATCCGCTGCACGCTGCCCAGCATACGGCGGCTGATCGCCATGGCCTGCTGGTTGATGCGATCCTGCAGAATATACAGACGCTGTTTTTTCTCTTCGTCGCTGACGTCGTCAGGCAAGTCTGCCGCAGGTGTGCCCGGCCGCGCTGAGTAGATAAAGCTGTAGCTCATATCAAAGTTAATATCACCAATCAGCTTCATCGTTTGCTCAAAGTCCTGCTGTGTTTCACCCGGGAAACCCACGATAAAGTCAGAACTGATCTCAATGTCAGGGCGTGCAGCGCGCAGTTTGCGAATGATAGCCTTGTACTCCAGCGCAGTGTGCGCACGCTTCATCAGCGTCAGAATCCGGTCGGCGCCGCTCTGCACAGGCAGGTGGAGGAAGCTCACCAGCTCTGGCGTATCGCGATAGACATCAATGATGTCATCGGTGAACTCAATCGGATGGCTGGTGGTGAAGCGAATACGGTCAATGCCGTCAATCGCCGCCACCAGACGCAGCAGTTCAGCAAAGGTGCACACGTCGCCGTCAAAGGTTTCGCCGCGATAGGCGTTCACGTTCTGCCCTAACAGGTTCACTTCGCGTACGCCCTGCGCAGCCAACTGCGCGATCTCCAGCAGAATATCGTCTGACGGACGGCTGACTTCTTCACCGCGCGTATAAGGCACCACGCAGAACGTACAATATTTGTTGCAGCCTTCCATGATGGAGACAAACGCGGTGGGGCCTTCGGCCCGCGGTTCAGGCAGGCGGTCGAATTTTTCGATTTCCGGGAAGCTGATGTCCACAACCGGACTTTTGCTGCCGCGCACGGTATTAATCATTTCAGGCAGGCGATGCAGGGTTTGCGGACCAAAGACAATGTCCACGCAAGGCGCACGCTGGCGAATATGATCCCCTTCCTGCGACGCGACGCAGCCGCCAACACCGATGATCAAATCCGGGTTGCGCTCTTTGAGTTTTTTCCAGCGCCCCAACTGGTGGAAAACCTTCTCCTGCGCTTTCTCGCGGATTGAGCAGGTGTTGAGCAGCAGAATATCCGCCTCTTCGGCTTCCTCTGTCAGGGTATAGCCGTGCGTGCTGTTCAGCAGGTCAGACATCTTAGATGAATCGTACTCATTCATCTGACATCCCCAGGTTTTGATATGCAGTTTTTTTGTCATCGAGCTAGCCATTAAATCAGTGCAGTGAAGTGCTGGGCGCGTATTGTAATGCTTTGCTGCGGATGTGACCAGCCTGAGGGCTTTTCTGATCGTGCCTCATTTTTCCGGTACACTTTGCAGGAATACCACCGCGCTGAAAAGTGGCGGCCTAAGAGAGGGATACAAGTGATGCAGGATAACCAGTTTGATGTGGTGATTGTCGGCGGCGGCATGGTCGGAGCGGCGCTGGCCTGTGGTTTAGCGCAGCACCGCTTTCGGGTGGCGGTGATTGAGCGGGCAACCCCGCCACCTTTCGATCCCGACAGCCTGCCGGACGTGCGCATTTCCGCTGTCGGCGCCTCGTCGGTGGCGCTCCTGAAACAACTGAACGTCTGGCAACGCGTAGAGGCGATGCGCTGTGCGCCTTACCGCAAACTGGAAACCTGGGAGTGGCAGACGGCGCAGGTCAGTTTCGATGCGGAGTCGCTGGGTTTGCCTGAACTGGGTTATATGGTGGAGAACACGGTGCTGCAACGTGCGCTGTGGGAAGAGATGACGCAGCGAGGGATCACCTTGCTGTGCCCGGCGACGATGGAGGATCTTCAGCCCTGTAATGCGGGCTGGACGCTGTCATTAAGCAATGGCACGACCGTAACCGCAAAATTAGTGGTGGGGGCAGACGGCGCAAGTTCACAGGTGCGACAGATGGCGGGTATTGGGATTCACGGCTGGAGTTACGCACAGTCCTGCTTACTGATCAGCGTCACCTGCGAGCATCCGGCTGGCGATGCGACCTGGCAGCACTTTACGCCCGACGGTCCACGCGCTTTCCTGCCGCTGTTCGGTCATCATGCCTCGCTGGTATGGTATGACGCCGCCGCCCGTATCCGACAGTTACAGGCCATGCCTGTCGCGCAACTGGAGAAAGAGATCGCCCATCACTTTCCGGCCCGACTGGGCCGTTTTCATGTGCATGCAGCCGGTGGCTTTCCCCTGGTGCGTCGTCATGCCGCGCGTTATGTCCTGCCGGGGCTGGCGCTGGTCGGCGATGCGGCGCACACCATTAATCCTCTGGCAGGGCAGGGCGTGAATCTGGGATATCGTGACATCGATGCGTTAATGGATGTATTAATTGCTGCGCGTGACAACGCTGAAACCTGGTCGTCGGAACGGGTGCTGTTACGTTACCAGCGCCAGCGCCGCCACGATAATCTGCTGATGCAGAGCGGGATGGATCTGTTCTATTTTACGTTTAGCAACCGCGTCGGCCCGTTAAAGCTGGTACGCAATCTGGGATTGATCGCCGCTGAGTATTCCGGCGTGCTGAAACGTCAGGTCTTGCGCTATGCGTTAGGCTTGTAAGCCTCAGCCACGCGTCGCACGGATGTGACGCGTGGTCATGAGCCGGAAGCCAGAAACAAAAAAGCCCGCTATTGCGGGCTTTTTTGCTTAATTTGGCTGGGGTGCAGGGATTCGAACCCCGGAATGCTGGTATCAGAAACCAGTGCCTTACCGCTTGGCGACACCCCAATGGTGTCAAATCAAATTGTCTAAAATGGCTGGGGTGCAGGGATTCGAACCCCGGAATGCTGGTATCAGAAACCAGTGCCTTACCGCTTGGCGACACCCCAAGAAAATGGTGGCTACGACGGGAATCGAACCTGTGACCCCAGCATTATGAGTGCTGTGCTCTAACCAGCTGAGCTACGTAGCCAAATTGTATTACCTTTCGATGATGGCTGGGATACCTGGATTCGAACCAGGGAATGCCGGTATCAAAAACCGGTGCCTTACCGCTTGGCGATATCCCATTCGTCCACTCGCAGCCGCGAGATACATCGAAATTGGCTGGGGTACCTGGATTCGAACCAGGGAATGCCGGTATCAAAAACCGGTGCCTTACCGCTTGGCGATACCCCATCCATGCTGCCGACTCGTGAAATGGTGCGGGAGGCGAGACTTGAACTCGCACACCTTGCGGCGCCAGAACCTAAATCTGGTGCGTCTACCAATTTCGCCACTCCCGCAAAAAAAAGATGGTGGCTACGACGGGAATCGAACCTGTGACCCCAGCATTATGAGTGCTGTGCTCTAACCAGCTGAGCTACGTAGCCATCTTTTTTCGCGCAACCTTCATCGGCGTTGCGGGGCGCATTATGCGGAGTTGACTACACAGCGTCAACAAGTTTTTTGCCGTTTTTTGCCTTCAAACGCCTGTTTGTCTGGCTTATAACCAGGGTGGTGCTTTATTCGGCAATTTTTCAGTGAATACAACGGCAACTCCACAAAAAATGGGCCATTACTGGCCCATCTGTTCACTCAGTATAGCACTTATTTGTAAGCGGACTGGTGCACGCCCACAGCACGTCCTGAAGGATCGTCCATGTTTTTGAAGGCTTCATCCCACTCAATCGCTTTTGCCGACGAACAGGCAACAGACGGCCCACCCGGCACGCACTCGGCAGCACTTGGCAGCGGGAACAGTTCTTCGAAAATTTCGCGATAGAGATACGCTTCTTTCGAACCCGGCGTGTTATACGGGAAGCGGAAATGCGCCGTCGCCAGTTGCTGATCGCTAATCTGCTTAGCCGCCACTTCTTTCAGCGTGTCAATCCAGCTGTAACCTACGCCGTCAGAGAACTGCTCTTTCTGACGCCAGGCAACGCTTTCAGGCAGATAGGAAGAGAAACATTCGCGCAGAATGTGTTTTTCCATTTTACCGTTGCTGCCGCACATCTTGTCCTGTGGGTTGATACGCATGGCGACATCCAGGAATTTCTTATCCAGGAACGGCACGCGCGCTTCTACGCCCCAGGCGGACATCGCTTTGTTGGCGCGAGCACAGTCAAACATGTGCAGAGCCAGCAGCTTACGCACGTTCTCTTCATGGAATTCTTTGGCATCAGGCGCTTTATGGAAATAGAGGTAGCCACCGAAGACTTCATCTGCGCCTTCGCCTGACAGCACCATTTTAATGCCCATCGCTTTGATTTTACGCGACATCAGGTACATCGGCGTGGAGGCACGAATGGTGGTCACATCGTAGGTCTCAATGTGGTAGATCACGTCACGGATAGCATCCAGACCTTCCTGCACCGTGAAGTGGATTTCATGGTGAACCGTACCCAGGTGCTCGGCAACCAGTTTGGCTGCTTTCAGATCCGGTGAGCCTTCCAGACCGACGGCGAAAGAGTGTAGCTGTGGCCACCAGGCATCGCTTTTGTCCTGATCTTCAACGCGCTTAGCGGCAAAACGCTTGGTCACGGCTGAGATAATAGAAGAATCCAGACCGCCAGACAGCAGCACGCCATAAGGAACGTCTGACATCAGATGACTTTTTACCGACTCTTCCAGCGCATGTTTCAGGCCAGCCGCGTCAGTCACGTTGTTTTCAACGTTTTTGTATTCCATCCAGTCACGCTGCCAGTAACGACGAATTTCACCGTCAGTACTGGAAAGGTAGCTTCCCGGTGGGAATTCTTTAATGGTGCGGCAAACCGGCACCAGCGCCTTCATTTCAGACGCCACAAACAGGTTGCCGTGCTCATCGTTGCCCATATACAGCGGAATGATACCGATATGGTCGCGACCAATCAGATACGTTTGCTTCACGGTGTCGTACAGGATAAAGGCAAACATGCCCTGCAACTCGTCCAGGAAATCGACGCCTTTTTCCTGATACAGCGCCAGAATGACTTCGCAGTCCGAACCGGTCTGGAAACTATAACGATCGCTTAACTCTGCGCGCAGGGCCTGATGGTTGTAGATTTCACCGTTGACGGCCAGAACGTGAGTGTGATCGGCGTTATACAGTGGCTGTGCACCGTTGTTGACGTCGACAATTGAGAGACGTTCGTGAGCAAGGATCGCGTGGTCGTCAGCATACACACCTGACCAGTCCGGCCCACGGTGACGCATTAAGCGTGAGCTTTCCAATGCTTTTTTACGTAACTCAACGGGATCGCTTTTCAGATCCAGCACACCAAAAATAGAACACATATCTGACTCCTGAACTCACCTGCGGCGATGTAATTTTACGTTTGTCCGGCAGCCGTTCGCTGCGTGATGTATAAGAAAATGCGTTATTTCAGGTACACAATGCAAGAGGAATCGTGTTTCACTGATAAAAAGGTTGTTGAATAACCCCGGATATTGAATTTTATCTAATGAAAGTGTCTTTTTATTGATGAATCGGCAATGAAAAGTGATTTTGGGGTGTTTTTTGAACGATCTCAAGCCAGCAGAGAGGGGCAACGAAGGGGGATGCACTGCCTGAGGCGGCAGTGCGTCATAAGCTGAACGTTTAGAAGAGATCGATATCGGCCACGGAAGGGAAAATCCAGTCAGGACGGAAAGGCATCGCGTCAATATCGCTCAGGGTTGACACCCCAGACAGGACAAGAATGGTTTCCAGTCCGGCCTGAAAACCGGCCAGAATATCGGTGCGAAGGTTGTCACCCACGATCACCGTGTCCTCTGAGTGCGCCTGCATTTTATTCAGCGCGGCACGCATGATATACGGGCTGGGTTTGCCGACATAAAACGGCCTGCGACCGGAGATCTTTTCAATACCGGCACACAAGGCACCGCAGGCGGGCACGAATCCCCTGGCGTGCGTGTCGGGATTGGTGGCAATGAAACGCGCCCCGTTTGCCACAAAGAAAGCCGCCTTATGCATCATGTCCCAGTTAAACGACCGGGTTTCGCCCACGATGACAAAGTCCGGGTTAACGTCAGTGATGGTAAAGCCCGCTTTGTAGAGTTCGTGCACCAGCGCACCCTCACCAATGACATAGGCTTTTTTGCCTTCCTGACGACGCAGAAAGTCAGCGGTCGCCATGGCTGAGGTGTAAAACACCGAATCCGGTATGTCGATGCCCGCGGAGGAGAAGCGATTGGCTAAGTCCCGCGCCGTCTGGGAAGGGTAGTTGGTCAGCACCACTAATGGCATATCTTTAGCCAGAATGCGCTGCAAAAACTCTTTTGCACCGGGCACCGCGGTATTGTCGTGCATCAGCACGCCATCAATGTCACAAATTACATTTTTAATCGTCATAAATGTGTTCCGATGCGCGCTGTCAGAAAACAGGCTGCGCTTAGTCTTCCAAAAGATGTTGCAGCAGGATGCCGTTTAACATCGCTCGTTTCGCCAGCGCAAAGGCGCCGATCGCCGAGCGATGATCGAGTTGTGAACGCACCACAGGCAGATTTTTACGAAAGGCCGCCAGTGTCTGCGTATTAATGCAACTTTCAATCGCGGGTAGCAAGACACGTTCTGCTTCGGTGATCTCGCCTGCCAGCACGATTTTTTGCGGGTTAAACAGGTTGATCGCAATTGCAATCGCCTTACCCAGATAACGCCCCACATGCTCGACAACTTCGCAGGCTAACGCATCGCCCTGATTGGCGGCCTGGCAGATATGCTGCATCTGGCACGCCGCCTGAGTCAGGATGCTCGGGTAGCCTTTATTCAGTAGCTCGCTTACACGATGTTCAATGGCGCTGTTTGCCGCAATGGTTTCAAGACAGCCAAAGTTGCCACAGTGGCAGCGTTCCCCCAGGGGATCGACCTGAATATGACCGATTTCACCGACATTGCCATTACTGCCCAAAAAAATCTGCCCGTTGGCGATAATGCCTGCGCCGGTTCCCCGATGCAGGCGCACTAATATCGAGTCGGCACAATCGCGCGTTGCGCCAAAATAGTGCTCAGCCAGCGCCAGGCTGCGAATATCATGGCCCACAAAACTGGTGACGTTAAACCGGTGCTTTAGATTAGCAACCAGCGGCCACTGATTCACATGAATATGCGGCATGTAGCGGATTACGCCATTAAGCGGATCAACGAGGCCGGGCAAAATCACGGAAATCGCGATTAGCTCGCGAATTTTCGCTTCACTCTGCTGGATAAAATGCGCAATGGCATCGAACAAGGCCTGTTCGAGTGCTTCCTGCGTGCGCTGGGGCAGGGGATAATCCTGCTGAGCCAGGGATTTACCGCTTAAATCGAACAGGGTTAGCGTGGCATCATTGCGGCCAAGGCGCACACCGATGGTGTGAAAGTGGCGGGTTTCCGTCACGATAGAAATGGCGCGGCGACCGCCAGTGGACGCCTGCTGGTCCACTTCTTTAATCAAACCGCGCTCAATAAGCTGACGTGTAATTTTGGTGACACTGGCGGGAGCAAGTTGGCTTAAATCCGCAATCTGAATACGTGAAATCGGCCCTTGCTGGTCGATTAACCGGTAGACGGCCGCGCTATTCAGTTGTTTGACAAGATCGACATTTCCAATTTGAGTCTGGCCGCCAGTGGTCATTCAGTGCTTACTCGCTCAGGACGTTATCTCCATTGACTAACGTCTTAATAATTTTAAAGTCGCGTGTAAAAACCGTCAGGTTGGCGAGTTTCCCTGCCTGAATCGTACCTGACTGTTTTTCAACGCCCATTGCCTGTGCGGGATAAAGTGATGCCATGCGCAGGGCTTCATCCAACGCAATGCCCGCATGCTCAACGCAGTTTTGTACGGCTTCAATCATTGTCAGTGCTGAACCGCTTAGCGTGCCCTGCTCATCCACGCACAGCCCGTTACGATAATAGATTGTTTTACCAGCAAAAATAAACTTATCGATAGCAGCGCCCGCCGGTGCTGTCGCGTCGGTGACCAACACCAGTTTGTCACCTTTGATGCGTTTAGCATTGCGGACGTTAGCGTAATGGACATGTAAACCATCTGCAATAATGCCGCAGTATACATCAGGCGCATCAAACAGCGCACCGATGAGGCCGGGCTCACGTCCGGCAAAGGCAGGCATCGCATTATAGAGATGCGTGGCGAACGTAATGCCCGCCGCAAACCCCGCTTTTGCCTCTTCATAAGTGGCACTGGAATGCCCGGCTGAGACCACGATACCCGCTTCGCTCAGTTGGCGAATCACCGCGCTGCCCACCACTTCGGGTGCCAGCGTAACTTTGCTGATCACGTCTGCGTTGTCGCAAAGGAATTGCACCATCTGCGCATCGGGCTCACGGATCAGGGCAGGGTTATGTGTGCCCTTTTTCGCCACACTCAGCCAGGGACCTTCCAGATGTAAGCCCAGCATAACGTGAGGATACTTCTGCAAAAAGGCGCGCATTGTTTCCACCGCGCGCACCATCAGTGCGTCACTGCTGGTAATCAGCGTAGGCAGAAAGCTGGTACAGCCCGATTTCACATTGGCGCGATGCATGGTTTCCAGCGTTTCCACGCTGATGGCGTCTATATCGTCATTAAACTGGACGCCGCCACAGCCGTTAAGCTGCAGGTCGATAAAGCCGGGCGCGATAATGGCGCCGCTTACGTCCTGCTGTTCAATGCCTGACGGCAAGGCAGTAACAGGGCAAACCCGTTCAATGCGTCCGTCAGCGATCACCACGGCATGGTGATCCAGAATTTCGTAGCCGCTGTAGATTCGGCCATTGACTAATGCGTACATCTTCTTCTCCCGGCTTACCTGCCGCTCGTGCATCTGACAGCAGGTGACGTAATAACGGTATTAAACGCCCTGCATATTTTCCGCTTCCATTTCACGGAAGTACTTCACCGTTTTAACTTTCAACTCCATGGTCGCGGGCTCGTCGCAGACCACCACGGATTTAGGATGGAGTTGCAGGCAACTGATTGTCCACATGTGGTTCACGTTTCCTTCCACGGCAGCCTGCAACGCCTGTGCTTTAACGTGACCAGTAACCAGAATCATCACTTCTTCAGCGTCCAGCAGCGTGCCCACGCCAACGGTCAGGGCATATTTCGGCACCTGATCAACATCACCGTTAAAAAAGCGTGAATTTGCCACACGTGTGTCGTGAGTCAGCGTTTTGATACGAGTGCGTGAAGATAATGACGACGCGGGTTCGTTAAAGGCGATATGGCCATCATTACCGACGCCGCCCATGAACAGGTGGATTTTGCCCAGAGACCGAATTTTATCTTCATAACGGCGACATTCTGCGTCAATATCGGGCGCATTACCATTCAGCAAATTGATGTTTTCGGGTTGAATATCAACGTGGTCAAAGAAATTACGATGCATAAAGCTGTGGTAGCTTTCCGGATGCTCTTTCGGCAGCCCGACATATTCATCCATGTTGAAGGTAATGACATGTCTGAAGCTAACCTGGCCCGCTTTGTGCATATCGATCAGGTGCTTGTACGCTTCCAGAGGCGTACCGCCCGTAGGCAGTCCCAGAATAAAGGGCTTGTCAGCGCTGGGATTAAACGCATTAATACGGTTCACAATATGGCGCGCTGCCCATTTGCCGACCTGAGTGGGAGTAGATAAAGGAATCAGTCTCATGTTGCACCTCAAATGTGAGTGAAGGATTCGACGCGCAGCAAAGCCATGTTGCCGGTGAGGACAGGCGAATGGGAAGGAAACGCGCGTCTTGATATTTCGCATAATAAAATAAGTGGGCGTTCATAGCCAGTCATGTCGACGTTAAAAATCAATTTTTGGTGATTTTTGTCACAAATGGCTGCTATTAATTTGTAGAGCGAATTAATTTGTTATTACACTCCTCAGCACTGAGTGTAATGCCGTCAGAAGCGGGCTGCTGACATAACAACATTAAGCGGCAGCCATGCAATAAGTCAGTTTCAATGGGGGAAAAGGTCAATGTTAAGTTACTTACAACGTGTGGGGCGGGCCCTGATGGTGCCGGTCGCTACGCTGCCCGCAGCAGCAATTTTAATGGGAATAGGGTACTGGATCGATCCTGACAGCTGGGGTGCAGGCAATGCCTTTGCCGCGTTGTTAATTAAATCCGGTGGCGCGATCATCGAAAATATGTCGGTGCTGTTCGCCATTGGCGTTGCATACGGCATGTCAAAAGATAAAGACGGTGCGGCTGCACTGACCGGCTTTGTGGGCTTCCTGGTCGTCACTACGCTGTGTTCACCGGCTGCTGTAGCCATGATCCAGAAAATCCCGGTGGCGGACGTGCCGGCGGCGTTTGGAAAAATCAGCAACCAGTTTGTCGGTATTCTGGTAGGCGTGCTGTCCGCAGAAGTCTATAACCGTTTTAGCCATGTAGAACTGCCCAAAGCGTTCTCATTCTTTAGCGGGCGTCGGCTGGTGCCTATTCTGGTGTCCTTCCTGATGATTCTGGTGGCATTTATCCTGATGTACATTTGGCCTGTCATCTTTAATGGTCTGGTGAGCTTCGGTGAGCATATACAAAAACTGGGATCGGTTGGTGCGGGTGTTTACGCCTTCTTTAACCGTTTGCTTATTCCGGTTGGCTTACATCATGCGCTGAACTCCGTTTTCTGGTTCGACGTAGCAGGCATTAACGATATCCCTAAATTCCTCGGCGGTGCGCAGTCACTGGCAAATGGCACTGCTATCCCGGGCATCACTGGCCGCTATCAGGCGGGTTTCTTCCCAATTATGATGTTCGGTTTGCCGGGCGCGGCGCTGGCAATTTACCATTGCGCTCGCCCTGAAAACCGGGCAAAAGTGGGCGGTATCATGCTGGCGGCCGCTTTCGCAGCATTCTTTACCGGTATCACCGAACCGCTGGAATTCTCCTTTATGTTCGTGGCACCGGTACTGTATGTCATCCATGCTGTACTGACCGGCATCTCGGTCTTTATCGCTGCCAGCATGCACTGGATTGCCGGCTTTGGCTTCAGTGCGGGGTTAGTGGATATGGTGCTCTCTACCCGTAATCCCCTGGCGACGCAATGGTACATGCTGATTCCGCAGGGCCTGGTGTTCTTCGTGATTTATTATCTGGTCTTCCGCTTTACCATCAAAAAATTCAACCTGATGACCCCAGGTCGTGAACTGGCGGTAGCGGGGGATGAAGCGGACGGTTATGACGTGAACGTTGATACCACTGATAATGGTGAAAGCGCTACGGAATCACTGGCACGCCGCTACATCGGCGCGGTGGGCGGTTCAGACAACCTTACCGCCATTGATGCCTGTATTACCCGTTTACGTCTGAACGTGAAAGATGCGGGCCAGGTTAACGAAGGTGTGGCAAAACGGCTGGGTGCGTCGGGTGTGATTCGCCTCAACAAGCAAAGTGTCCAGATTATCGTGGGTACCCAGGCGGAAAGTATCGCCACGGCCATGAAAAAAGTGCTGGTGAAAGGCCCGGTTGCTGGCGCAGCCAGCAGTGGCAGTGCGCCAGCCCCCGCTAACGAGGCCAAACCCCAGGCCGTCCTGAACAGTGAAAAACGCGTTATCGCAACGCTGGTGGCCCCGGTGAGCGGTGAGGTTATCGCACTGGATGCGGTGCCGGATGAGGCTTTCGCCAGTAAAGCCGTGGGTGATGGCGTGGCGATTAAGCCGAGCGACAAGCGCGTCGTTGCGCCTGTTGCCGGTACGGTGGTGAAAATTTTCAACACGAACCATGCTTTCTGTCTGGAAAGTGAAAACGGGGTAGAGATCGTCGTGCACATGGGGCTGGATACCGTGGCGCTGGACGGTCAGGGCTTTACCCGTTTAGTGGAAGAGGGTGCACAGGTCACAGCAGGCCAGCCGGTGCTGGAGATGGATCTGGACTATCTTAACGCCCATGCCCGCTCAATGATCAGTCCGGTGGTGGTGAGCAATATTGAAGACTTCGCCGGTTTAACGCTGCTGACGCAGGGCCAGGTCATCGCCGGTGAAACCCCGCTGTATGAAGTAAAAGGCTAATTCCCTGTATCCTCAACAAAAGGCAGGAAGCGATTCCTGCCTTTTTTATTTTAATCGCCCAACAAACGGTTGTTTCTCTGCAACGCTTTGTGGATCATACCCGGATATTACGTGGTATAAACCACCCATTCTATGCGTTGAGGATTTTGAGATGAGTGAGGCTGAAGCCCGCCCAACGAACTTTATTCGTCAGATTATTGACGAGGATTTGGCGAGCGGTAAGCACAGCAGTGTGCATACCCGTTTTCCGCCAGAGCCAAATGGTTATCTGCATATCGGCCATGCTAAATCAATCTGCCTGAATTTCGGTATTGCACAAGATTATCAGGGCGAGTGCAATCTGCGTTTTGACGATACCAATCCGGTCAAAGAAGATATGGAGTTCGTCGAATCCATTAAGCGTGACGTGCAGTGGCTGGGTTTTACCTGGAGCGGCGAGGTTCGTTATTCATCTGACTATTTCGACCAGCTTTATCACTATGCCGTTGAACTGATCAACAAAGGCCTGGCCTACGTTGATGAACTGACGCCAGACGAAATTCGTGAATACCGCGGTACCTTAACGGCACCGGGTAAAAACAGCCCTTACCGCGACCGTAGTGTGGAAGAGAACCTCGCGCTGTTTGAAAAAATGCGCAATGGCGAGTTCGCAGAGGGCAAAGCCTGTCTGCGCGCGAAAATCGACATGGCTTCCAGCTTTATCGTCATGCGCGATCCGGTGCTGTACCGCATCAAGTTTGCCGAGCATCATCAAACCGGCAATAAGTGGTGCATCTACCCGATGTACGATTTCACCCACTGCATTTCGGATGCGCTGGAAGGCATTACGCACTCCCTTTGCACGCTGGAATTCCAGGACAACCGCCGCCTGTATGACTGGGTGCTGGATAACATTACTATTCCTGTTCATCCGCGTCAGTATGAGTTTTCGCGCCTGAATCTGGAGTATGCGGTGATGTCAAAACGCAAACTGACGCAGTTGGTCAGCGAGAAGCATGTTGAAGGCTGGGACGATCCGCGCATGTTAACCGTGTCGGGTTTGCGTCGTCGTGGTTACACCGCGGCCTCCATTCGTGAGTTCTGCCGCCGCATTGGTATCACGAAGCAGGACAACATCGTTGAAATGGCTTCGCTGGAATCCTGTATCCGCGACGATCTCAACGAAAATGCGCCGCGGGCGATGGCGGTGCTGGATCCGGTGAAAATTGTGCTGGAAAACCTGCCTGCCGGGCACAATGAAGTGCTCAGCATGCCAAATCATCCTAACAAACCGGAAATGGGCACACGCGATGTTCCCTTTAGCCGCGAGATCTGGATCGATCGTGCCGACTTCCGCGAAGAGGCGAATAAGCAATATAAGCGCCTGGTGCTGGGTAAAGAAGTGCGTCTGCGTAATGCCTATGTCATCCGTGCGGAACGGACCGCGAAAGATGAAGAAGGCAATATCACCTGCATCTACTGCACCTGTGACGTCGATACGCTGAGCAAAGATCCTGCTGATGGCCGTAAAGTCAAAGGGGTTATCCACTGGGTCTCAGCTGAACATGCACTACCGGCAGAATTCCGTCTGTATGACCGTCTGTTCAGCGTCCCGAATCCGGGTGCGGCGGATGATTTTCTGACGACAATCAATCCGGATTCGCTGGCGATTAAACACGGCTTCGTTGAACCCGGTCTGCGTGACGCAGAAGCCAGTGCGCCTTATCAGTTCGAACGTGAAGGCTATTTCTGCGCTGACAGTGTGTATTCAACACCGTCGCAGTTAGTGTTTAACCGTACTGTTGGTCTGCGCGATACCTGGGCGAAAAACGGCGAATAATTTACGCCGCATGGTCATCAGATGATCGGTAAAGGGCGAGCAATCGCCCTTTTTTATTGGGTGGATTTTTTTTAGCGCCGACATTTGTCCTGAACCCGTTTAATTCGATTAATTTTACTTCTGTGGAATCGCTCTCAGTTTAATTTTTTTAATAACTTTCCCGGTGTGAATTATTTTTTTTCAGGTACGCTAACCCTCTGTAGTCTTTGTTTGCGGGTTAAAAAGGAAAAAAATGACAGTTTTCGCACAGGAAGCCAAACACAGCGTTGTCGTCTTACATCAACTCATTGAACATATTTTTAACCACAGCCGTGACAGTGGTGACAGCTTTCATCTGCTGCTTTCTCATTTTCATCCTGACTTCCAGATGGTCACGCCACAGGGCAAGATGCTGAACCTCAATGAGGTTGAAGAACTCTTTCGCCGCTTACAGGGCGCACGTGAAGGGATGCGCATCGCGACCAGCGAACATGTGATCCTGTCAGAGCACGCTAACGAGGTCATCATTCAGTATCGGGAAGTGCAGATGATGAATGGGGAAAATAAAAGCCGCATTTCCGTTGCGATTCTGGACTGCTCCACCTCGGTGCCCCGCTGGCGCTACCTGCAGGAAACGCTGGTGGCGTGACTGACAGGCACAAAAAAGCCGATGCAGGCATCGGCTTTTTCTTTACCCTCTGACAAACGTTACTTGTCGTGCAGTGTTTCGTCTTCGCGGCAATCGCCCAGGGCACAGTGACCATACAGGTACAGGCTGTGGTTGGTGAGCTTAATACCGTGACGGGTCGCGATATCACGCTGACGCGTTTCAATAGACTCATCACTAAATTCAATGACTTTACCGCAATCCAGACAGATCAGGTGATCGTGATGGTGCTGCTGCGTCAGCTCAAACACCGATTTACCGCCTTCAAAGTTGTGGCGGGTCACAATGCCGGCATCGTCGAACTGGTTCAGTACACGGTAAACCGTGGCCAGTCCAATCTCTTCGCCCATATCAATCAGGCGTTTATACAGATCTTCCGCGCTGACGTGATGGCATGCAGGTTCCTGAAGCACTTCCAGAATTTTGAGTCTGGGCAGGGTGACTTTCAGGCCAGCCTTCTTTAATGCGGTGTTGTTGTCAGTCATGCGGATATTGTCCTGTTACTTTGGTCACTCTTGTGGCATGTAGCCTGTATGTCGATCGACCGCCATTCTCATTTGCGTCTCATTATAGAACTGATGCGCTGAAATGAAAACCGATGCTGCCTGCGATGAAACCGTGGCGATGTTCGCGGTACAAAGCATGGAGGGCGGGCTGGTTACCATTTCGCGTTGTGTCATCTCAATTCCAGGGAAATAAGCAGATGATCGATGCGGGTATTCTACAGACTAAATGCGGAAAGTTACAAAAATGTAGCTATTATTTTTATAGGAAAAGCCATTGATGCAGTGCGGACCAGCGCCCACACTGCGCTCATGGCTATCAGGCTTCGATAATTTCTTTGAGTTGCAGTTCATCGAAGATCTGCTTAACCCACTTGTCGACGCGTTCGTTCGTCAGTTCTGGCTGGCGATCTTCATCAATCGCCAGGCCCAGGAAGTGGTTATCGTCTGCCAGACCTTTTGAGGCCTCGAAGTGGTAGCCCTCGGTTGGCCAGTGGCCCACGATAATGGCACCGTTAGGTTCGATGATGTCACGAATGGTGCCCATCGCGTCACAGAAGTACTCGGCGTAGTCTTCCTGATCGCCACAACCGAACAGCGCCACCAGCTTACCGTTGAAGTCGATCTCTTCCAGCGTCGGGAAAAAGTCATCCCAGTCGCACTGTGCTTCACCATAGTACCAGGTCGGAATACCCAGCAGCAGGATGTCAAAGGCTTCCAGATCTTCTTTAGTGCTTTTCGCGATGTCGTGAACCTCTGCAACGTCTTTGCCCAGTTGTTTCTGGATCATTTTTGCAATGTTTTCGGTGTTACCGGTATCGCTGCCAAAGAAGATGCCTACGATTGCCATGGGTAAAATAACCTCTTAAATCCTGATGATAGAATGAATGCCTGAGCATATTCAGCAAATGATAGCAGACCACGCAAAAGGGCGGAACTTGTAAAGCCGCGACATTTGTTTCTGTGTGCGGTTTACGTGCGTTAGTCCAGTTTGAGTTGCGCCAGCAGCATTTGTTCAATTAATTCACTGCGGCTGAGATTACGCTGTTCAGCCAGCGTATTAAGCGCTTCTACCGCCTGGCTGTTCATTTTGAGTTCGACACGGCGAAGCCCGCGCCCTTTGTCACGTTTCAGTTGATTGCGTTTATTGATACGCAGCTGTTCATCACGCGTAAGCGGACTGGTTTTAGGGCGACCAGGGCGACGCTCGTTAGCGAACAGATCGAGCGTCGTGCGGTCAGTGTTTTCTTTTGCCATGGCTTAGTACAACTGAATGGGCGCACACGGATCGTTCCGCTGCGCAGATTAAATTACTGGCTTTACCGTGGATACGCGCCCACGGCAAAAATTTAGCGCGCCATCATACTCCAGGCTAACCATGGACGCCAATCCTAAACTTTTACAGCCAGTTAAGCGGATTTATCGTGCAAAAAACCGGCGAATGCTGCGTAAAACAGCATCAGGTTTTTCGGCGTGGACCCAGTGACCTGCACCGCCAATCACGTGCGCCTGCGCGGCGGGAAACTGTTGCAGTATCGCATCACGGTACTGATTGTCCAGATAAGGGGAGTCACCACCGCGAATGAACAACGCCGGGTGCGGCCACGCGGGCACCGTTTCCCAGCCGGTGATATGCGCATAGTTGTCCCAGAGCGCTGGAACGTTAAAGCGCCATTCACCGCTACTGAACGATTTCAGGATGAACTGAATTACACCTTCTTCATTAAGATGCTGACGCATAATTTCGGCCGCCTCACTGCGCAGCGTCACGCCCGCGTCGGTGACGGCTCGGATCGCGGCAAAAATTTCGTCGTGGCGGCGCGTCTGATAGTCGACGGGCGCAATGTCGATCATCACCATCTGTTCTATCCGCTCAGGGGCCAGGGCGCTCATCGTCATGGCAATTTTACCGCCCATGGAGTGACCAATGACGGAAAGGCGCTCAATGCCCTGCGCATCAAGCGTGTCCAGCATATCCTGGGCCATAACCTGGTAGGTCATCTCGTCAGCGCGCGGAGATAAGCCATGATTACGCACATCAACCTGGATAAGCGGATGGTCATCTTTCAGACCGCGCGCCAGAACGCCGAGGTTATCAAGACTGCCAAACAAACCGTGAATGAGCAGAACGGGTGTGGAATCAGCAGAAGATTGTTCAGTTTGCAGACGGGCATTCAAAATCATAGCAAAGTTCTTAAGTGTGAGACCTGCGCTTAGGTTATCATGGTTTCACCTTTTCAGGTGCGCTGCTTCCGGTGGCATTAGGACATATTCTGACTTTTGCCCCTAAACCGTTTGAATGCTATCAGCCTGTCTGAATTTAACTTTATAATCTTCATGTTAGAACCTGCACACGGCCTGAAACCCCGGTGTTCACCTCTGGATTTTCAGAAAATCGCGGGTTCTGTCGTGAGTCAAAACCGTACGGAATAAGATGAAAACGATCGAAGTTGACGAAGAGCTCTACCGTTATATTGCCAGCCACACGCAACATATTGGCGAAAGCGCATCCGATATTCTGCGCCGTATGCTGAAGTTTACTGCGGGTCAGACAGCCACCGCGACCGAAACACAGCCTGTTGCCGCCTCGCAGCCGTCTAAAACGGCACAGTCGGCAGGGAATGAGTCACGCCCTCAGGATCGTGTTCGTGCGGTGCGCGAGTTGCTGCTTTCTGATGAATATGCAGAGCAGAAGCGGGCGGTAAATCGCTTTATGCTAATCTTGTCAACGCTCTATCGTCTGGATACGGCCGCGTTTGCTGAGGCGACCACCTCCATGCAGGGCCGTACGCGCATCTATTTTGCAGGCGATGAGCACACGCTGCTGCAAAGCGGCACCCATACCAAGCCGAAGCATGTGCCCGGCACGCCGTACTGGGTCATTACGAATACCAATACCGGTCGTAAACGCAGCATGATCGAACACATTATGCTGTCGATGCAGTTCCCATCGGAACTGGCTGAGAAAGTTTGCGGCACCATTTAAACTGAAGCGTCAGGGAGAAGCGCCAATGGCCAATCACCCCCGTGCCGGGCAGCCTGCCCAGCAGAGCGATTTGATTAACGTTGCACAATTAACTTCACAATATTATGTCCTGCAGCCCGATGTGGCGAATCCAGAACATGCGGTGAAATTTGGCACATCAGGCCATCGCGGTAGCGCAGGACGTCACAGCTTTAACGAAAAGCACATTCTGGCGATTGCGCAGGCGATTGCGGAAGAGCGTAAAAAGAACGGTATTACCGGCCCGTGCTATGTGGGTAAAGATACGCACGCGCTGTCTGAGCCCGCGCTGCTGTCCGTGCTGTCCGTGCTGACCGCAAACGGGGTTGATGTGATCGTTCAGCAGGATAACGGTTATACGCCAACGCCTGCGATTTCGAACGCTATCCTTGAACACAACAAATCCGGCGGCCCACTGGCGGATGGCATTGTGATTACGCCGTCGCACAATCCCCCGGAAGATGGCGGCATTAAATACAATCCGCCAAACGGTGGTCCGGCAGATACCAACGTTACCAAAGTGGTGGAAGACCGCGCGAATCAGCTGTTGAAAGACGGCCTTAAAGACGTTAAACGTCTGTCACTGGATCAGGCCTGGGCCAGCGGCCACATCCATGAAAAAGATCTGATTCAGCATTACGTGGAAGGTCTGTCACAGATCATCGACATTCCTGCGATTCAGAAAGCGGGCCTGAAGATTGGTGTCGATCCGCTTGGCGGTTCCGGGATCGCTTACTGGCAGCGTATCGCTGAGCACTACAAGCTGGATCTGACGCTGGTGAATGACGCTGTCGACCAGACTTTCCGCTTTATGCACCTGGATAAAGATGGTGTGGTGCGCATGGACTGTTCGTCCGAATGCGCCATGGCGGGGCTGCTGGCCTACAAAGACAAATTCGATCTGGCCTTCGGAAACGATCCGGATTATGACCGTCACGGCATTGTTACCCCTGCCGGGCTCATGAATCCAAACCATTATCTGGCCGTTGCGATCAACTATTTGTTCCAGCACCGTCCGCAGTGGGGTCAGGACGTTGCCGTGGGTAAAACCCTCGTGTCCAGTGCGATGATTGACCGGGTCGTGGACGATATTGGCCGCAAGCTGGTAGAAGTCCCGGTGGGCTTTAAATGGTTCGTGGATGGCCTGTTTGATGGCAGCTTAGGTTTTGGCGGCGAAGAAAGTGCGGGCGCGTCATTCCTGCGCTTCGACGGCACACCCTGGTCAACCGATAAAGACGGGATCATCCTGTGTCTGCTGGCGGCAGAAATTACGGCCGTAACGGGCAAGAACCCGCAGCAGCACTATGACGAACTGGCTGCACGCTTCGGTGCGCCAAGCTACAACCGTCTGCAGGCACCGGCAACATCGGCGCAGAAAGCCGCATTGTCGAAGCTGTCACCTGAAATGGTTAGTGCAGATACGCTGGCGGGCGATCCGATTACCGCACGCTTAACGGCCGCTCCCGGTAACGGCGCGTCTATCGGTGGACTGAAAGTCATGACGGAAAACGGCTGGTTCGCCGCGCGTCCATCGGGCACCGAAGACGCGTATAAGATCTACTGTGAAAGCTTCCTGGGCGCAGAGCACCGTGCGCAGATCGAGAAAGAAGCCGTCGAGATTGTCAGCGAAGTGCTGAAAAACGCCTGATAAATCTGTTAAATAAAAAAAGCGCCGCTGGCGCTTTTTTTATGGCATGAACCGGTAGCCGATACCGGTTTCCGTCAGCAGGTGAACGGGTTGGGTCGGATTGGCTTCAAGCTTTTGCCGCAGATGGCCCATATAAATGCGCAGGTAATGGCTGTGTTCGACAGCATTGGGCCCCCAGACCTGATTCAGCAGCTGACGCTGCGTCAGAACTTTCCCCGCGTTATTCAGTAATGTGGTCAGCAAACGAAACTCGATGGGCGTAAGGTGAACTTCTTCGCCCGCGCGCAGCACACGCCGTGCGGCAATATCGACGACCACGTCGGCGAAGCTGACCTTCGGATCCGGGTGCTTCCCGGCATGACGCCGCAGGGCGACCCGAACACGCGCCAGCAGTTCACCAATCCCAAAAGGTTTAGTCAGGTAATCATCGGCACCAGCATCCAGTGCGTCAATTTTGTCCTGCTCGTCAGTACGGGCAGAGAGAACAATAACCGGCAGCGTGCTCCACTGGCGGAGTTCACCAATAAACGCCTTGCCGTCGCCATCAGGTAAACCCAGATCAAGGATGACTAAATCGGGCTTTCGCGTGGCGGCTTCGATCAGCCCACGTTGCAGCGTCTCAGCATCGAAAACCTTCAGGCCTTCACTTTCCAGCGCGAGGCGCACGAAGCGGCGAATTTCTTTCTCATCTTCAATGATTAAAACCGTGGTCACACCAATCCTGCCATTGCCTGAAAAGGGAAAACACACTGTATCAACTTTTCTGGCGTTCGTCCGTGTTGCCATGAAATCCGTTGAAGGATCACCTCTGTAACTCATAATTAACCTGGGTATAACGGCCAGGTAAACTTACCCGTGCAGAACAAAAAAGACGCAAATTTAGTGGTCAGATGAGTAGTAAAATCATCCAACCCGGCGTAATATTAGACACAGATCACATTTATGACGTTTTTTTACTCAGGAGGCTGCTATGTACCGCACCTATTCACTTCATAAAATTATTTTGCGCCGAACGCTGGTCATCCTGTCAGGTTTGCTCGCTCTGCCGGTTATGCTGTTTCGTCAGGATCGGGCGCGCTTCTACAGCTACCTGCATCGGATGTGGTGCAAAACCAGCGCCAAACCGGTCTGGCTGGCGCAGTCTGAAGCAGCGGCGGGTATTTTCTGGTAAGTCCCTGCTGTGCGGTTGATTTTACGCCGCGCAGGCAGGGGGACAAATCCCGACAGAGGGGATTGCCAGCGTTTTCAGACGTGCTTATCTGCTTCCACCTGCAGTGTGCTGTGGCCCGGTGTTAAGGGCGACACAGCGCCTCTTTTTTCCCTGTTCGTTCCGTCACGCAGCTTAGTTGCGCCTTAGCTTTGCGCCAGTGAAGCAGGAAACCTTCTCAGTGTCCGGGCAAGCCGCCCCGTCCGCCAGTGCCCGTTCACGGGCAGCCCTTCCTTATTATCTGACCGGTAGCCCCCACATCGCGGCCCGACGGGCACCGCACTTTACGCGCTTCAGAACCCGCTGCAATATCGCCCACAGTCAGAAGCACTGACGGCAGACCGCTAGCGTTTAGGCACCGGCGGGGCAAACTGCAGCGCGCCTGCGATACGGTTCCAGGCATTGATCGCGGCAACAGCCGAGGTAAGAAACGCGATCTCCTGTTTATCGAAGACGCGGCTGACCTCAGCATACACCGCATCAGAAACCGGCTGCTGCGCCATTAAGGTCAGGGCCTCTGTCCAGGCCAGCGCCGCACATTCCCGCTCCGAATAGATACCGGCTTCGCGCCATACGGCGACCAGATCCATTTTTACCGGGCTCAAATCGGTCTTACGCGCCAGATTGAGATGGTACTGGAGGCAAAAAGCGCACGCATTCAGCTGTGAAGCGCGCAGTTTGATCAGCTCAGTGAGCGATTTTTCCAGCCCGGAATCGTCAACGGCTTTGCCCAGCATCGCTAAGGCTGCCACCACATCGGGTGCGGTATGTTCGAACGAAGACCAGTCGCTGCGACGGTGATTAAGTGATGTCACGATATACCTCATCTGTTAATATAAGAATTCGAACAACAATATACGAACTCTTATATTATGCGCAAGTCAGATCTGCAGAGCACCACCATCCCCGAACCCGGTGAAGGGAAACGCGGTGAGTCAGGCCATATTGGTTATCTGCTGCGGCAGGCCCATGCGGCTCATAAAATCAGAATGGAAAATGCGCTGAAGGATAAAGGCGTCACGTTGCCGCAATTTTCGGTGCTGACCATGCTTGCGGCCTATCCCGGCGCATCGGGTGCCGACCTTGCGCGTCTGTCGCTGCTGACGCCACAGACGATGAGCGTCATTGTGGCGAATCTGGAGCGGGCCGGAATGATTCGTCGTCGTCCGCACGCGGTGCACGGCAGAATTCAGGTGATTGAGATTGCTGACGCCGGGCGTGACGTTCTCGCGCAGTGCAAAGTAGCGGTTCAGTCGGTTGAGGCCAGCCTGCTTTCGGGTGTCACGCCTGAGGATGAAAAGGTGATTCGGCGCTGGCTGGTCAGCGTGGCAGTGGGAGAATAAACCGTTAAAAAAGACCACGGGCTGGTCATCTGAAAGGCTTCGCGGCGTTCACTTTTGCTACACAGAATCTGTACCATCCCGGTCGTTTTACGCTACACTTAAACCTCTACAAGTTTTCGGAGGTTGTACAAGTATGAGCGAAAAAATTCCCGTTGGGATCAGCGCTTGCCTGCTTGGTGAGAGCGTCAGATTTGATGGCGGCCACAAGCGGCTTGCGTTCGCCACTGAGCAACTGACGCCTTTTGTTCGCTTCGAACCCGTTTGCCCTGAAATGGCGATTGGGCTGCCCACGCCGCGCCCGGCGCTGCGCTTAGTTAAGCAGAGCGACGACGATGAACTGCACCTTTGCTTCAGCAAAGAGGGCGGCGATGACATCACCGATAAGATGCGCGACTGGTCCGAAAAACGCGTGAAATCGCTGCATCACCTGTGCGGCTACATACTGTGTGCAAAATCACCCAGTTGCGGGATGGAGCGCGTGCGTATCTACGAGCCCGCCACCAATAATAACCGTAAAGCGGGAACCGGTATATTTACCCGTTTTCTGCAACGTGAAATGCCCTGGTTACCGCTCGAAGAAGACGGGCGTCTGAACGATCCGACATTACGTGAAAACTTTATCGGCCGGATTTGCGCGCTGCACGAGTTTCATGAAATGTGGAAAAAGGGGCTGACCCGTCATGGCCTGATTGCCTTCCACAGCCAGTATAAATTGTTACTGCTGGCGCATTCGCAAAAAAAATACCGTGAACTGGGCCCCTTTGTTGCCTCGATGAACCAGTGGGAGTCACTGGAGGCGTTTGCCTTCGAGTACCGCAACCGCCTTATGGATCTGATGTCACAACCGGCCTCGCGCACTAACCACACCAATGTGTTGATGCATGTTCAGGGTTATTTCCGCAGTCAACTGAGTTCGCCGCAACGCAGAGAACTGACGTCACTGATTGATTGTTACCGTCAGGGCACGCAACCGTTACTGGCGCCGATTACGATTCTTAAGCACTACATGGCTGAATATCCTCATCCGTGGCTGACGCAGCAGCGCTACTTCGATCCTTACCCGGAAGCGCTGCGCCTGCGCTACGGACAATGAGTCGGGAGCATGATGACGACCCATCTTGTCTGGTTCCGTAATGACCTGCGCATCAATGATAACCTTGCGCTGCATGCCGCCTGCAGCAAGTCAGATGCCCGTGTCATAGCACTGTTTATTGCCACGCCGGGACAGTGGCAGCAACACGATATGGCCCCCCGGCAGGCCGCGTTTATTCACCAGAATCTCTGCAGCCTGCAGGCATCACTGGCCGAAAAAGGCATCCCGCTGCATGTTCATCAGTGTGATGATTTCGCTGCCAGCGTGGATTTTCTCGTCACGTTTTGTGAACAGCAAAACGTTGATCAACTGTTTTATAACTACCAGTACGAATTTAACGAACGTCAGCGCGATGCGCAGGCGGAAAAGCGGTTAGATGAAGCGGACGTGATCTGTCAGGGGTTTGATGACAGCGTACTTTTGTCGCCCGGCAGTATCCAGACCGGCGATGGTGAGATGTACAAAGTGTTTACCCCGTTCAGCAAAGCCTTTATTCGTCGCCTGCAGCAGGGGTTGCCTGAGTGTGTCCCGGCGCCTAAAGCCCGGGATGGCGCGCCCCTGAACACACCAAAAGCTATTTCGTCATTTGATTACGACCATGCTGAGGTTGATGATGCGCTGTTTCCGGCCGGTGAACAGGCGGCGATTAAGCGGCTACGTGCGTTTGCGCAGCATGCCGTGCTGGATTATCCAAAGCAGCGTGACCTGCCTGCGCGCGACAGCACCAGCCGGTTATCGGCTTACCTGACCATCGGCGTGCTTTCACCGCGCCAGTGTCTGCATCGGGTGTTGCATGAACATCCCGGGGCGCTGGAAGGCAGCCCGGCGGCTGTATGGATCAATGAACTCATCTGGCGTGAGTTCTATCGCCATCTCATCGTTGCGTTTCCCCGACTGTGTAAGCATCAGCCTTTTGTCCACTGGACGCGTCATGTCGCGTGGCAACGAAACGAGGCGCATTTTGACGCCTGGAAAGCCGGGAAAACCGGTTATCCCATCGTCGATGCCGCCATGCGACAGATGCTGCAGACCGGCTGGATGCATAACCGGCTTCGCATGATCACGGCCAGTTTTCTGGTAAAGGATCTGTTAATCGACTGGCGTGAAGGCGAGCGCTATTTCATGCAGCAGCTTATCGATGGCGACCTGGCCGCCAATAACGGGGGCTGGCAGTGGGCGGCGTCCACGGGGACCGATGCCGCGCCGTATTTCCGCATTTTTAACCCTACGACGCAAAGTGAGCGTTTCGATGAACAGGGTGATTTTATTCGTCACTACCTGCCCGAACTGAAAGACGTGCCGGACAGTGCGATTCATCAGCCGCACGAATGGGCGCGGAAAAACAACAAGACACTCGATTATCCAACACCGATCGTGGAACATAAGGACGCACGTAAAAAGACACTCGACGCCTTCGAGCGCGCAAAAAATGCGGCCTGAGGTGGCAAGGAGCAGAAATGAATCACTATGCGTTAGAAAAAATCGTTAACGATCAGCTGGCAACCCATACCTTCAGCGATTATGCGCCAAACGGGCTACAGGTCGAAGGCCGACCTGAAGTGAAAACGATCGTTACCGGCGTGACCGCCTGCCAGGCGCTGCTGGATGAAGCGGTGGCGCGCAAAGCCGATGCGGTGCTGGTACATCACGGTTATTTCTGGAAAAGTGAACCGGCGGTGATTAAAGGCATGAAACGCCAGCGTCTGCGCACGCTACTGGCAAACGATATTAACCTTTACGGCTGGCACCTGCCGCTGGATGCGCACCCTCAGCTGGGCAATAACGCGCAGTTGGCTAAGCTGCTGGGTATTAACGTGATGGGCGAGATTATGCCGCTGGTGCCCTGGGGTGAACTGACTCAACCTGTGAGCGGCCATGCGTTGGCACAGCGTATTACTGAGGTGCTGGGACGGGAGCCGCTTCACTGTGGTGATAATGCGCCAGCAGCGATCCGTCGTGTTGCCTGGTGCAGTGGCGGCGGTCAGGGATTTATTGATAATGCGGCCGCCTTTGGCGTAGATGCCTTTATTACGGGCGAGGTCTCTGAGCAAACCATTCACAGCGCCCGTGAACAAGGCCTGCACTTTTTCGCCGCAGGCCACCATGCCACCGAACGCGCGGGTATTCGGGCGTTGGGTGAATGGCTGGCGGAGCATCATGGCCTGGATGTCACGTTTATTGATATTCCCAATCCCGCCTGACCCCCCTGGGTTCTGCCATCTGCGCAGAACCCAAACCTGTTGACACATTACCGTCACTTTCGCATAACTACCTTCCTGGGTTGTAAAACACATTTGGCTTTTGCGCGCCAGAATCCTGTCTGAGCACCGCAAAGCTGTTTACCAGGAGGTACGTGTTGCAAAAAACACGATGCTATATGCTGGGCGAGCGCGCGGTGGTACTGGAGTTGTCTCCGCCCGTTTCGCTGGCCAGTCAGCAGCGAATCTGGCATCTGTGCCAGCGTTTGCAGTCACACGACGCGACCCGGGAAGTGATTCCCGGCATGAACAACCTGACGCTGCTGTTACGGGAGCCGCCCAGAGATACCCGACAGGCGACGGCGCAACTTGAACAGTGGTGGCAGGAAAGTGAGGCGCAGGACACAGAGTCGCGCCTTGTGACCTTACCGGTCATCTATGGCGGCGAGGCGGGGCCGGACTTGCGTCAGGTGGCCGACCACGCCGGCATGACGGAAAAGCAGGTCGTCGCGTTACACAGCAGCACGGATTACGCGGTTTTCTTTATTGGTTTTCAGCCCGGCTTTCCTTACCTGGCCGGCCTGGATGCGCGCCTGCATATGCCGCGCCGCGCCGAACCGCGCGTTGCGGTTCCGGCTGGATCGGTGGGCATCGGCGGCAGCCAGACCGGTGTTTATCCGCTGGTCTCACCAGGCGGCTGGCAGTTGATTGGCAGGACGCAGGTCGCGCTTTTCACACCCAGCCAGCAGTCGCCAACCTTACTTCGTCCGGGTGACAATGTCCGGTTTGTGCCGCAAAAGGAAGGGATATGTTAAACATTCTTCGCGCGGGTCTGGCAACCAGCATTCAGGATTTCGGACGCTATCACTGGCGACAGTATGGCATCGGCGTCAGTGGTGTTCTGGATCAACCCGCCATGATCACAGCCAATCTGCTGGCAGGCAATCCGCCGGGCAGCGCCGTGCTGGAGATTGTCCTCGGACAGTTTAAAGCGGAATTCCGTCGGGATGGGTGGTTTGCACTAACGGGAGCGGGTTGTCAGGCCGAACTGGATGGCAAGCCTGTCTGGACAGGCTGGCGTTTACCGGTAAAAAAAGGGCAGGTCCTGGTGTTGAAGAAACCGATTCACGGCATGCGCAGCTACCTGGCTGTGCACGGTGGATTCGCTATTGCGCCAGTGCTGGGCTCATGCAGCACCGACATTAAGGCCGGTTTTGGCGGCTTTGAGGGGCGGACGCTGCAGGACGGCGACGTCATTCCGCTTGGCAAACCACAACAGCACTTCACGAGCAAAAAAGGCGTGCGCCAGTTGCTCTGGGGTAACCGTATTCGGGCGTTACCCGGCCCGGAATACCACGAATTCAGCGAAGCGTCACAACAGGCGTTCTGGCGAGCAGCCTGGAAGCTGAACCCTCAAAGTAATCGCATGGGCTACCGTTTGCAGGGCCCTGCTTTGCAACGCGACGTGCCGCGCGAGTTGTTATCGCATGGTCTGGTGCCCGGCGTCATTCAGGTGCCTGGAAACGGTCAGCCTATCGTCCTGCTGGCGGATGCACAGACCACCGGCGGCTATCCACGTATCGCCTGCGTCATTGAATGCGATCTTTATCATCTGGCGCAGATTCGTCTGGGCGAGCCGATTCATTTTATGCCCTGTACGCCCGAAGAGGCGCTGGCGGCAACGCGACAGCAGCAGCACGTATTGGGGCAAATGGCCTGGGGACTGGCAAATGAAAATTGATTTAAACGCCGATCTGGGCGAGGGGAGCAGCAGCGATCGTGCGCTGTTGCAGCTGGTGAGTTCCGCCAACATCGCCTGCGGCTTTCACGCAGGCGACGCGCAGATGATGTTGCAGGCCATTCGCTGGGCCAGCGAATTTGGCGTGGCGATTGGCGCGCATCCCAGCTTTCCCGATCGTGAAAACTTTGGCCGCAGTGCGATGCAACTGCCGCCGGAAACCGTCTATGCGCAAATCATCTATCAGGTTGGTGCGCTCAAAAGCCTGGCGGAGAGCGAAGGGCAGTCGCTTGTTCACGTTAAACCTCACGGTATGTTGTATAACCAGGCGGCGGCGGATGCCACGCTGGCCGAGGCGATTGCGCGAGCCGTCAAAGCCGTCGATGCCCGGTTGATCATGGTGGGGCTGGCTAACAGTGAGTTGATTCGCGCGGCGGCCCATCACGGCCTGAAAACCCGGGAGGAGGTGTTTGCCGATCGCGGCTATCTCAGCAGCGGCGCGCTGGTGCCCCGTGGCCAGCCCGGCGCATTGATTGAAGAGGAAGACCAGGCGATTCAGCAAACCCTGATGATGGTGCGACAGGGGCAGGTCATCAGTGTGACCGGTGAGGCGGTTCAGGTGAACGCAGAAACCGTCTGCCTGCATGGTGACGGGGCGCATGCACTGACGTTTGCGCAACGTCTGCGTGCCAGCTTTGCCAACCATGCTATCACCGTCACCAGTCAATAAAAAAACGGCATAACCAGCCTGAACGTCTCGGGCTGACTATTTCACGAGGGGAAAAGTATGGACAGCGTAGTAAATCTCTGGCCGCTGCTGGGCATTGCTGCCATCGTCGTTGGCTTCGTTTTGCGTTTTAATCCGGTGCTGGTGGTCATTGTTTCAGGCTTCGTCACCGGGATCGCTGCCCTGATGCCGCTGGGCGATATTTTACAAAAGCTGGGTGAGGGATTTCTGAATACCCGTAACCTGCCGTTGATCCTGCTGCTGCCGCTGGCGGTTATTGGCTTACTGGAACGTCATGGTCTGAAACAGCGCGCGCAGGCGTGGATTGCCCAGATCAAAACGGCGACGGCGGGACGGTTGCTCATTGTCTATCTGTTTGTGCGTGAGGTGACTGCGGCCCTCGGGCTGACCAGTCTCGGCGGTCATCCGCAAATGGTGCGCCCGCTACTTGCGCCGATGGCCGAGGGGGCCAGCGAAAACCGCTACGGGGCCCTACCGCCCGAGGTCCGTCATCGTCTGCGTGCCATGTCCGCTGCCACCGACAACGTCGGGCTGTTCTTTGGCGAGGATATCTTTGTCGCCTTTGGCGCCATTATTTTTATGCATAATTTTATGCAGGAGTCCGCCGGTATCCAGACTGAGCCACTGCATATTGCCCTGTGGGGCATTCCCACGGCGCTCTCAGCCTTTCTGATTCATTCCGCCCGCCTGATCAGGCTGGACCGCCAGCTGGCACGAGAACTGCGCGTCATCAACAGCGAGGCCATGAAAGCCAAAGGAGAGCCGTCATGATTCAGCAACAGTATCTGATGTGGCTGGCTGGCCTGATTCTGCTGGTTGTCGCGGTTTTATCCTGGCGCGACAGCGCAAATCCGCGCCGTTTCACCACTGGCTTATTTTGGGGACTCTATGGCCTGATTTTTCTGGTGGGTGACTGGACAACCGCCCTGATGACCCAACTGATGGGCTCTGTCGAAAGCGGCACACGTATGTTGCAAATTAGCGTGGGCGTAGCGGTGGTTATCATGGGGATCCTTGCCGGTTGTGGTGGGGTAAAAATGGGCCGCTATCACCAGCGCAGTGAGGCGGAAAAACAGGGCAGTGCCCAGCGTCTGGGCAACAAACTTTTCCTGCCAGCCCTGGCGATCCCCGTCGTGACAGTGATCGGTGTGTTAGCGTTTAATAACCTTCCCGGTCTGCAAACGTGGGTGTTCGGCGCGGGCAACCATTCCACCCTGATTACGCTGTTTTCCATGGCCACAGGCTGTCTGCTGGGCTGGCTGATCGCCATGAAAATGACGCGTGAAACCCCAGTGCAGTCGATGCAGGAAACCCGACGTTTGCTGGACTGCATCGGCTGGGCGTTTCTCCTGCCGCAAATCCTGGCAACCCTGGGGCTACTGTTTACGGCCGCGGGCGTCGGTGGCGCGATCTCCCATCTCACCGAACATTATCTTGCCGTGGATAACCGCTTCATTGCGGTCATGGTTTACGCGGCAGGGATGGCACTGCTCACCATGGTGATGGGGAATGCGTTCGCGGCGTTCCCGATTATTACCGCGGGCATCGGCATTCCCATTCTGGTGTTACAGCATGGCGGTAACCCGGCGGTCATGGCGGCAATCGGGATGTTTTCGGGCTACTGCGGTACGTTAATGACGCCGATGGCAGCAAACTTCAACATTGTGCCTGCTGCCTTGCTGGAGTTACCGGATCGCAACGCGGTCATCAAAGCTCAGGTGCCAACCGGTGTGCTACTGTTAATTGTTAACATTTTCTTACTCTACTTCCTGATGTTTTTGTGAGGCAGCATGAAAACGGTATTAATGACGGCATTTGAGCCCTTTGGCGGCGAATCCATTAATCCCTCCTGGCAGGCGGTCAGTGCCCTTGAAGGCCAGACTATTGCCGGCGCACGCATCGTGACGTGCCAGTTGCCCGTCGTATTCAGCGAGGTGCTGGATGTGCTGTATCAGGCGCTGGAAACGATCAGGCCCGATGCCGTTATCGCTGTCGGGCAGGCAGGCGGTCGCAGCGATATCACGGTAGAGCGAATTGGTATTAATGTGGATGATGCGCGCATCCCGGATAATGCGGGCAGGCAACCCGTGGACGAACCCATCGTTCAGGATGGCCCGGCCGGATATTTTTCACGCCTGCCGATCAAAGCCATTGTGGCCGCGGTGCGGGAAGCGGGCATTCCGGCATCGGTGTCGCAAACCGCAGGAACCTTTACCTGTAACCGGGTAATGTATGGTCTGTTGCACTGGCTTGAAAGCAACGGCAGCCCGGCACGGGGCGGTTTCATTCATATTCCCTACCTGCCTGAACAGGCGGTGCATCACCCGGGTGCACCCAGTATGCCCGCCGCAACCGTTATTGAGGCGCTGAAAATTGCCGTACAAACGACCCTGACCACCGCTCAGGATGTGAAGGAAGTGGGTGGCGCAACGCATTAAGAGGACGAGTGATGCCTGAAGGACCGGAGATTCGCCGCGTGGCGGATCAGCTTGAAGTGGCCATCGTCGGCCAGCCCCTGACCGACGTCTGGTTTGCGTTTCCCGAATTAAAAACCTATGAGCCCGCATTGCTGGGAGAACAGGTGGCGTCGATAGAAACGCGCGGTAAAGCGTTGCTGACCCATTTCAGTAACGGCCTGACGCTGTATTCGCACAATCAGCTGTACGGCGTCTGGCGCATCGTCCCGCCAGGCATGCAGCCCGAGACAAAACGGCAGTTACGTGTGCGTCTCGCGACGGCTAATCAGGCGATATTGCTTTACAGCGCGTCGGATATTGAACTCCTGAATGCGGAAACGCTTGCCCGTCATCCGTTTCTCAACCGCATCGGGCCGGATGTACTGAATGCGGAGTTGACCGTAGAGGCGGTCAGGGAACGGCTGTGCTCGCCGCGTTTCTGTCGCCGCCGGTTCAGCGGACTGTTACTGGATCAGGCTTTTCTGGCCGGACTGGGCAACTATTTACGTGCTGAGATCCTCTGGCTGGCCCAGTTGCTTCCCCGGCATAACGCACAGTCGCTGAGTGAGGCGCAACTGACGGCTTTCTGCGAAGCGCTGTTGTCCGTGCCGCGTCATGCCTATCGCATGCGCGGCACCATGAAAAAATACCACAGCGAAGCGGCATTTCGGTTTGAAGTGTTCCACCGCCAGGGCAAGACATGTCGCCGCTGCGGTGAAGTGATCGAAAAGGGTGTCCTGTCCGCCCGACCGTTTTACTGGTGCCCTGGCTGTCAGAGATAAAAACGCTGGCCTGTCCCGTCGTTGCACGCGGGCCATGTCACTCGTCAGCGAAGGATATCGTCACCCGGTTTTCTTCACAGCATAAGGAATCATCATGACACCTGAGATTGTGACGGAAAGGCTGCGCTTAAAACCCCTGTCGCTGGAGGATGCCGATGCCATGCAGATCGCGTTTCCGCGCTGGGAAATTGTACGCTACCTGATCGATTCGGTGCCCTGGCCTTATCCCGGGGGCGGGGCACGAGACTATATTGCTAATGTCGCCTTACCGGCGGTCGCGGCCGGGACGGGCTGGTACTGGACATTGCGGCCTAAAGCGGCGGAACAGCAACTGATTGGCGTTATTTGCCTGATGGAGACGCCGGATAATAACCGGGGCTTCTGGTTGGTACCGGAGTGGCAGGGGCAGGGCTATATGACAGAAGCCTGCCTGGCCGTGACGGATTACTGGTTTACCGATCTGAAAAAAACGCTGCTGAGAACGCCAAAAGCGGCACTGAATCAGCGATCTGTGAATATTTCGGTCAACAGTGGTATGCGCTGTATCCGCACAGAGAAAAAACAGTACGTTTCAGGCACACATGACTCGCAATTATGGGAAGTGACGCGAGAAGAATGGCAGGCCTTTCGGGCATCTCAAACGTCCGCCGTTCATCCTCTCACTAAGATTCGCTCACGCTGACCGGCGGCGTCAGTAAAAAAAGCGGCGGTGCCCTTAAGGACACCACCGCTTTTCGCCTTACCGCCCGTTGCCGGACAGCTTATTTATCCAGCTTCGAGCTGAACTCGCGTTCGGTGTAACCGGTATACAGCTGACGCGGACGGGCAATTTTCATGCCTTCGTCGTGCATTTCTTTCCAGTGCGCGATCCAGCCAACGGTACGCGCCATGGCGAAAATCACGGTAAACATGGACGAAGGGATGCCCATGGCTTTCAGGATGATACCGGAGTAGAAATCCACGTTTGGATAGAGTTTGCGCTCGATGAAGTACGGGTCGTTCAGCGCAATGTGTTCCAGTTCCAGCGCCACTTCCAGCAGATCGTCTTTCATGCCCAGTTCGTTCAGCACTTCATGGCAGGTTTCACGCATAACGGTCGCGCGCGGGTCATAGTTTTTATAAACACGGTGACCAAAGCCCATCAGGCGGAAAGAGTCATTTTTGTCTTTAGCACGGCGCACAAACTCAGGAATGTGCTCGACGGTGCTGATCTCTTCCAGCATACGCAGACAGGCTTCGTTCGCGCCGCCGTGTGCGGGTCCCCACAGGGAGGCAATACCGGCCGCGATACAGGCAAACGGGTTAGCGCCTGACGAGCCAGCGGTACGTACGGTAGAGGTCGAGGCGTTCTGTTCATGATCGGCGTGCAGAATCAGAATGCGATCCATGGCGCGTTCAAGCACAGGGTTAACCTTGTATTCTTCACACGGTGTTGCAAACATCATGTGCAGGAAGTTACCGGCATAGGAGAGGTCGTTACGGGGATAGACGAACGGCTGACCGATTGAATACTTGTAACACATCGCTGCCATGGTAGGCATTTTCGACAGCAGACGGAAAGCGGCGATTTCACGGTGGCGCTCGATGTTTACATCCAGCGAATCGTGATAAAACGCAGCCAGTGCGCCGGTCACGCCGCACATCACCGCCATCGGGTGTGAATCACGACGGAAACCGTGGAACAGACGGGTAATCTGCTCATGAATCATCGTGTGGCGCGTAACCGTTTGTTTAAACTCTTCAAACTGGGCTTTCGTGGGGGCTTCACCATTTAACAGGATGTAGCACACTTCCAGGTAGTTAGAGTGGGTAGCCAGTTGGTCAATAGGGAAGCCGCGGTGAAGCAGAATGCCTTCATCACCATCGATAAAGGTGATTTTTGATTCGCAGGACGCTGTAGACGTGAAACCAGGATCGAAGGTAAACAGGCCGTTGGAACCCAGTTGACGGACATCGACGACATCCTGGCCCAGCGTGCCTTGCAGTACACCCAGTTCAATGGACGTTTCATCTGATAGGGTTAGCGTCACTTTTTTATCTGTCATTTTCGTCTCCATAGCGCCTTAGGCAGGTAAGGATCTTTCGACACCTGAAACGCGTGCATGTTGCAATTTGGCAGTACTTCACGGTGTCACTCTGCATTATAAGCAGTGAAGGGTACAGAGTGAGAGGCGCGTTCCACTGGAAATGTAAAGCCGTGACATGTGCATATCGCGGTTGTTAAAGATCCGGTCAGGACATAACTTCTTTGTAACCAATAACCTGATGGTATTTAAAGCGGTTACCGACAATGTTACATAACTTCAGCTTAGGAGAAAGTGTATCCCCATAACTTTTGTGCATCATAGGATTTTATCGGACTAGTTTGTAACTGAATTGTTGAACTATTGTCAAATCAGATAATTAAATTTGTATGAATTGTGAAAAACGTGAGTGGGATCACTGTTCCATCGAAAATTCTCCAAAGAGTTTGTAGGGGAATTGTAATCAGAATGTGATCGTCCTATACTTCCGGCCAGGTCTCCGGAACACCCTGACACCAGGAGCCACCCAGCGTTTGTACCACGTCATTTAACACTGGATGTTGCTATTTTGGTGACGGATTAAGACTGAACCTTTTTTTCGGGTTTGGGCCTGTCTTCCGGAGGAAGCAAAATAAAAAAGAGCTGTGTGGGCAAAACCGTGAAAAAACAAAGACCTGTCAACTTGGATCTCTCGACGATCCGGTTTCCCGTTACTGCAATATCGTCCATTCTCCACCGTGTCTCCGGCGTCATCACTCTGGTTGCTCTCGGCATCCTGTTGTGGCTTCTCGGTCTTTCTCTCTCCTCTCCTGAAGGTTTTCAGCACGCGGCATCTATCATGAGCGGCTTCTTTGTGAAGTTTATCATGTGGGGCATTCTGACCGCGTTGGCCTATCATACGGTGGGCGGGATACGTCATATGTTAATGGATTTTGGTTATCTGGCGGAAACGCTCGAAGCAGGTAAGCGTTCTGCGCAGGTGACATTTGGTATTACTGTCGTGCTTTCAATCTTAGCAGGAGTCCTCGTATGGTAAGCAATGCATCCGCGTTGGGTCGCAATGGCATTCAGGACTGGCTGTTGCTGCGCGCGTCGGCAATCCTTATTACGCTTTACATCATCTACATGCTCGGTTTCGTGGTGATGACAGACACGCTGACGTATGACATCTGGCGTGGCTTCTTTGCCTCAGCATTTACAAAAGTGTTCACGCTCCTGACGCTGTTTTCCATCCTGATCCACGGCTGGATTGGTATGTGGCAGGTCTTAACGGACTACGTGAAATCGCTGGCGGCGCGTTTGCTGTTACAGCTGGTTATCGTGGTGGCACTGTTGTCATATGCAATTTATGGGTTTGTTGTGGTGTGGGGTGTGTAAATGAAGTTACCAGTCAGAGAATTTGATGCCGTGGTGATCGGCGCAGGTGGCGCGGGTATGCGCGCGGCACTGCAAATCTCCCAGTCGGGCCAGACGTGCGCCCTGCTGTCCAAAGTGTTCCCAACCCGTTCTCATACGGTATCCGCGCAGGGCGGTATTACCGTTGCGCTGGGCAATACCCATGACGATAACTGGGAATGGCATATGTATGACACCGTCAAAGGCTCCGACTATATCGGCGACCAGGACGCGATTGAATACATGTGCCACGTCGGTCCGGAAGCGATTCTGGAACTGGAACACATGGGCTTACCTTTCTCCCGTCTTGATGACGGCCGCGTTTATCAGCGTCCGTTTGGTGGTCAGTCAAAAAACTTCGGTGGTGAGCAGGCGGCGCGTACTGCCGCGGCAGCTGACCGTACTGGCCACGCCCTGCTGCATACGCTGTATCAGCAGAACCTGAAAAACAAAACCACCATCTTCTCCGAATGGTATGCACTGGATCTGGTCAAGAATGACGACGATGCGATTGTGGGTTGTACCGCTATCTGCATGGAAACCGGTGAAACCGTCTACTTCAAAGCCAAGGCGACCATTCTGGCGACCGGTGGTGCAGGACGTATCTATCAGTCGACGACCAATGCCCACATTAACACTGGCGACGGTGTTGGCATGGCGCTGCGCGCAGGTGTACCGGTGCAGGACATGGAAATGTGGCAGTTCCACCCAACCGGTATCGCAGGTGCGGGTGTGCTGGTCACCGAGGGCTGCCGCGGTGAAGGCGGCTATCTGCTGAACAAACACGGTGAGCGCTTCATGGAGCGCTATGCGCCAAACGCCAAAGACCTGGCAGGTCGTGACGTGGTGGCCCGTTCTATGATGGTGGAAATTCGTGAAGGCCGGGGCTGTGATGGTCCATGGGGCCCGCACATCAAGCTGAAACTTGACCATCTGGGTGCCGAAGTGCTGGAGTCACGTCTGCCGGGAATCCTGGAACTGTCCCGTACCTTTGCGCACGTTGACCCGATTAAAGAGCCGATTCCTGTTATCCCAACCTGTCACTACATGATGGGCGGCGTACCGACCAAAGTGACCGGCCAGGCGCTGCGCGTCAATGCGCAGGGCGAAGATGAAGTGATTCCGGGCCTGTTCGCTGTGGGTGAAATCGCCTGCGTATCTGTTCACGGCGCGAACCGTCTGGGCGGAAACTCACTGCTGGACCTGGTGGTCTTTGGTCGCGCGGCGGGTGTTCATCTGCTTGAATGTCTGGAAGAGCAGGGCGAACTGCGCGAAGCCAGTCAGGAAAACATCGATGCTGCCATGGCGCGCTTCAATCGCTGGGAGAACAACACCACGGGTGAAGATCCGGTTGAAATCCGTAAAGCGTTGCAACGCTGCATGCAGAACAACTTCTCGGTCTTCCGCGAAGGTGATGCCATGCGTGAAGGTCTTGAAGAGCTGAAAGTGATTCGTGAGCGCCTGAAGTCTGCGCGTCTGGATGACCGTTCACCCGACTTCAATACACAGCGTATCGAGTGCCTTGAGCTGGATAACCTGATGGAAACCGCCTATGCCACAGCGGTTGCGGCTAACTTCCGTACAGAAAGCCGTGGTGCACACAGCCGCTTCGACTATCCGGAACGTGATGATGCGAACTGGCTGTGCCATAGCCTCTATGTTCCGCAAACGGAAAGCATGACGCGCCGTGAGGTGAACATGCAACCGAAACTGCGTGCGGCCTTCCCGCCAAAAGCGCGTACCTATTAATTGCGGAGATCATCATGAGACTAGAATTTTCGATCTATCGTTATAACCCGGACGTCGATGATAAACCGCGCATGCAGGATTACAGCCTGGAAGCGGAAGATGGCCGTGACATGATGCTGCTGGACGCGTTGATCCGTTTAAAAGAAAAGGATCCTACGCTGGCTTTCCGTCGCTCGTGCCGTGAAGGCGTGTGCGGATCAGATGGCCTGAACATGAACGGTAAAAACGGCCTGGCCTGCATTACGCCGGTTTCCGCTTTAGGCAACGGTAAGCAGAAGATTGTGATTCGTCCTCTGCCTGGCCTGCCTGTGGTGCGCGACCTCGTGGTAGACATGAGCCAGTTTTATACTCAGTATGAGAAAATTAAGCCTTTCTTGTTAAACAACGGTGAAAACCCACCTGCGCGTGAGCATCTGCAGACGCCGGGCGAGCGTGAGCATCTGGACGGCCTGTATGAGTGTATTCTCTGCGCCTGTTGCTCAACCTCATGCCCGTCGTTCTGGTGGAATCCCGATAAGTTTATCGGGCCTGCGGGTCTGCTGGCGGCATACCGCTTCATTATTGACAGTCGCGACACCGAAACCGATGCGCGTCTGGATAATCTGAGCGATGCATTCAGCGTGTTCCGCTGCCACAGCATCATGAACTGTGTCAGCGTGTGTCCTAAAGGTCTTAACCCCACGCGCGCCATCGGCCATATCAAGTCGATGCTGCTGCAACGCGGGGCATAGTGATACAGCCGGGAACCTCAGGTTCCCGGTGTTTTACGGAAGCCTCTTTAAACGCGGTCCCGACCACGTTTACAAAGGTTCCCTTACGGGCCGGGCGCGCGCTGCGCACAGTGCTCGTATCGCTGAACTCACTACGGCAAACCGCGAAAGCGGCAACAAATGAAACCTCAATAAAGCATAACATTGCTTAAGGGATCACAATGCAGAACAGCGCGATGAAGCCCTGGCTGGACTCCTCCTGGCTGGCCGGCGCGAATCAGTCTTACATAGAGCAACTCTATGAGGATTTCCTGACCGATCCTGACTCTGTGGATGCAGTGTGGCGCTCGATGTTCCAACAGTTACCAGGCACGGGAGTGAAACCCGAGCAGTTCCACTCCGCGACCCGCGAATATTTCCGTCGCCTGGCGAAAGACGCATCTCGTTACACCTCCTCAGTCACCGATCCGGCAACCAACTCCAAGCAAGTGAAAGTGCTGCAACTGATCAACGCGTTTCGTTTTCGCGGCCATCAGGAAGCAAACCTGGATCCGCTTGGCCTGTGGAAACAGGACCGTGTTGCCGATCTCGACCCTGCTTTTCACGATCTGACCGACGCCGATTTTCAGGAAAGCTTTAACGTAGGTTCTTTTGCTATTGGCAAAGAAACCATGAAGCTGGCCGATCTGTTCGAGGCGCTGAAGCAGACTTACTGTGGTTCGATTGGTGCAGAGTACATGCACATCAACAACACCGAAGAGAAACGCTGGATTCAGCAGCGTCTCGAATCCGGTGCTGGCCACTGTTCGTTCAGCGGTGAAGAGAAAAAAGGTTTCCTGAAAGAGCTGACTGCGGCAGAAGGCCTTGAAAAATATCTGGGCGCAAAATTCCCGGGTGCCAAACGCTTCTCGCTGGAAGGCGGTGATGCACTGGTGCCTATGCTGCGTGAGATGATTCGTCATGCAGGTAAAAGCGGCACCCGCGAAGTGGTGCTGGGGATGGCGCACCGTGGCCGTCTCAACGTCCTGATTAACGTGCTGGGTAAAAAGCCACAGGATCTGTTCGACGAGTTCTCAGGCAAACATAAAGAACACCTGGGCACCGGTGATGTGAAATATCACATGGGCTTCTCATCGGATATCGAAACCGAAGGCGGTCTGGTACACCTGGCGCTGGCCTTTAACCCGTCTCACCTGGAAATTGTCAGCCCGGTGGTCATGGGGTCGGTGCGTGCCCGTCTGGATCGTCTGGCTGAGCCGGTCAGCAACAAAGTGCTGCCCATCACTATTCACGGTGATGCGGCGGTCATTGGTCAGGGCGTGGTGCAGGAAACCCTGAACATGTCTCAGGCCCGCGGCTATGAAGTCGGTGGCACCGTGCGTATCGTGATCAACAACCAGGTGGGTTTCACCACCTCGAATCCGAAAGACGCGCGTTCTACACCGTACTGTACTGACATTGGTAAAATGGTGCTGGCACCGATTTTCCACGTCAATGCGGACGATCCGGAAGCGGTGGCCTTTGTAACCCGACTGGCGCTGGACTATCGCAACACTTTTAAACGCGATGTGTTTATCGATTTGGTGTGCTATCGCCGCCATGGTCACAACGAAGCGGATGAGCCAAGCGCCACGCAGCCGTTGATGTACCAGAAAATCAAAAAGCATCCCACACCGCGTAAAATCTACGCCGATCGTCTGGAAAGCGAAGGTGTCGCGTCGCAGGAAGATGCCACCGAGATGGTCAATCTGTACCGTGATGCGCTGGATGCCGGCGAATGCGTGGTGCCAGAATGGCGTCCGATGAGCCTGCACTCCTTCACGTGGTCACCGTATCTGAATCACGAGTGGGATGAACCCTATCCGGCTCAGGTGGACATGAAGCGTCTGAAGGAGCTGGCGCTGCGTATCAGCCAGATCCCTGAAGAGATTGAAGTCCAGTCTCGCGTCGCCAAGATCTATAACGATCGTAAGCTGATGGCCGAAGGCGAGAAAGCGTTTGACTGGGGCGGCGCTGAAAACTTGGCGTACGCCACGCTGGTCGATGAAGGCATTCCGGTACGTTTGTCGGGTGAAGACTCCGGCCGTGGCACCTTCTTCCACCGTCATGCCGTGATCCACAATCAGACCAACGGTTCAACCTACACGCCACTACACCATATTCATAACAGTCAGGGTGAATTCAAAGTCTGGGACTCCGTCCTGTCTGAAGAAGCCGTGCTGGCCTTTGAATACGGTTATGCCACCGCAGAGCCGCGCGTGCTGACCATTTGGGAAGCGCAGTTCGGCGATTTTGCTAACGGTGCGCAGGTGGTGATTGACCAGTTCATCAGCTCCGGCGAGCAAAAATGGGGCCGTATGTGTGGCCTGGTGATGCTGCTGCCACACGGCTATGAAGGTCAGGGCCCTGAGCACTCCTCCGCCCGTCTGGAACGTTATCTGCAGCTCTGCGCTGAGCAGAACATGCAGGTCTGCGTACCCTCAACACCGGCTCAGGTTTACCACATGCTGCGTCGTCAGGCGCTGCGCGGTATGCGCCGTCCGCTGGTGGTGATGTCACCGAAGTCGCTGTTGCGTCATCCTCTGGCGATTTCCTCGCTGGATGAACTGGCAAACGGCAGCTTCCAGCCAGCGATTGGCGAAATTGACGATCTGGATCCGCAAGGCATCAAGCGCGTCGTGCTGTGCTCCGGTAAGGTCTACTACGATCTGCTGGAACAGCGCCGTAAAGACGAAAAAACCGATGTCGCTATCGTGCGTATCGAACAACTTTACCCGTTCCCGCATCAGGCGGTACAGGAAGCGTTAAAAGCGTATTCCCACGTACAGGATTTTGTCTGGTGTCAGGAAGAGCCACTGAACCAGGGTGCCTGGTACTGTAGCCAGCACCATTTCCGTGATGTGGTACCGTTTGGTGCAACGCTGCGTTATGCAGGTCGCCCGGCATCGGCTTCACCGGCCGTGGGTTATATGTCCGTACATCAACAACAGCAGCAAGACCTGGTTAATGACGCACTGAACGTCAATTAATTAAAAGGAAAGATAATGAGTAGCGTAGATATTCTCGTTCCCGACCTGCCTGAATCGGTTGCAGATGCCACAGTAGCAACCTGGCACAAGAAACCAGGCGATGCAGTCAGTCGCGATGAAGTCATCGTCGAAATTGAAACCGACAAAGTGGTTCTGGAAGTGCCGGCGTCTGCGGACGGCGTGCTGGAAGCCGTACTGGAAGAGGAAGGGGCAACCGTTACCTCACGTCAGATTCTCGGCCGCCTGAAAGAAGGCAACAGCGCTGGCAAAGAAAGCAGTGCGAAAGTCGACAGCAACGAATCCACACCAGCCCAGCGTCAGACCGCTTCTCTGGAAGAAGAGAGCAACGATGCGCTGAGCCCGGCGATTCGTCGTCTGATTGCCGAACACAACCTTGATGCCTCACAGATCAAAGGCACCGGCGTGGGTGGACGTTTAACGCGCGAAGATGTTGAAAAACATCTGGCGAACAAACCGCAGGCAGACAAAGCCGCGGCACCGGCATCTGACGCGCAGCCTGCCCAGCAGCCTGTGGCTAACCGCAGCGAAAAACGTGTGCCAATGACGCGCCTGCGTAAGCGCGTCGCGGAACGTCTGCTGGAAGCCAAGAACAGCACCGCCATGTTGACAACTTTCAACGAAATCAACATGAAGCCGATTATGGATCTGCGTAAGCAGTACGGCGAAGCGTTCGAGAAGCGTCACGGTGTGCGTCTGGGCTTTATGTCGTTCTACATTAAAGCCGTGGTGGAGGCGCTGAAGCGTTACCCTGAAGTCAACGCCTCAATTGATGGCGAAGACGTGGTTTACCACAACTACTTTGATGTCAGCATCGCCGTTTCTACCCCACGCGGCCTGGTGACCCCTGTTCTGCGTGATGTGGATGCGCTGAGCATGGCTGACATCGAGAAGAAAATTAAAGAACTGGCAGTAAAAGGCCGTGACGGCAAGCTGACGGTTGACGATCTGACGGGCGGTAACTTCACCATCACCAACGGTGGTGTGTTTGGTTCACTGATGTCAACGCCAATCATCAACCCGCCACAGAGCGCAATCCTGGGCATGCACGCCATTAAAGATCGTCCTATGGCGGTGAATGGTCAGGTTGTGATCCTGCCAATGATGTACCTGGCGCTCTCTTATGATCACCGTTTGATCGATGGTCGTGAATCTGTCGGCTATCTGGTCGCAGTGAAAGAGATGCTGGAAGATCCGGCGCGTCTGCTGCTGGATGTCTGATTCATCACTGGGCACGCGTTGCGTGCCCAACCTCAATACTCTTTTCAGATCTGAATGGATAGAACATCATGAACTTACACGAATACCAGGCTAAACAGCTGTTTGCACGGTATGGCATGCCAGCACCGACCGGCTACGCCTGTACTACACCACGTGAAGCAGAAGAAGCGGCATCGAAAATCGGTGCAGGCCCGTGGGTAGTTAAATGTCAGGTTCATGCCGGTGGCCGCGGTAAAGCGGGCGGTGTGAAGGTAGTTAACAGTAAAGAAGACATCCGTGCTTTCGCTGAAAACTGGCTGGGTAAACGTCTGGTGACCTACCAAACTGACGCCAATGGCCAGCCGGTAAACCAGATTCTGGTTGAAGCGGCGACCGACATCGATCAGGAGCTGTATCTGGGTGCCGTGGTCGACCGTGCAACGCGTCGCGTGATCTTCATGGCGTCAACCGAAGGTGGCGTGGAAATCGAGAAAGTGGCGGAAGAAACCCCGCACCTGATCCACAAAATGGCGCTCGATCCGCTGACCGGTCCTCAGCCTTATCAGGGCCGTGAGTTGGCGTTCAAACTGGGCCTGACCGGCAAGCAAGTCAGCCAGTTCACCAAAATTTTCATGGGTCTGGCGACCATGTTCCTGGAACGTGACCTGGCGATGGTTGAGATCAACCCGCTGGTCATCACCAAACAGGGCGATCTGATCTGTCTGGATGGCAAACTGGGGGCCGATGGCAATGCCCTGTTCCGTCAGCCAGAGCTGCGTGAAATGCGCGATCCAAGCCAGGAAGACCCACGTGAAGCACACGCAACGCAGTGGGAACTGAACTATGTTGCGCTGGAAGGCAACATCGGTTGTATGGTTAACGGCGCAGGCCTGGCGATGGGCACCATGGACATCGTTAAGCACCACGGCGGTCAGCCAGCAAACTTCCTGGATGTCGGCGGCGGCGCGACCAAAGAGCGCGTAACGGAAGCCTTCAAAATCATCCTGTCTGACGACGCCGTGAAAGCGGTTTTCGTTAACATCTTCGGCGGCATCGTGCGTTGCGACCTGATCGCAGACGGCATCATCGGTGCAGTGGCAGAAGTGGGTGTGAACGTACCGGTTGTGGTACGTCTGGAAGGTAACAACGCTGAGCTGGGCGCTAAGAAACTGGCGGACAGTGGTCTGAACATCATTGCAGCAACCAGTCTGACAGACGCGGCACAGCGTGTTGTTGCTGCTGCGGAGGGTAAATAATGTCCATTTTGATCGACAAAAACACCAAAGTCATTTGCCAGGGTTTCACCGGCGGACAAGGGACGTTCCACTCTGAGCAGGCGCTGGCTTACGGCACGCAGCTGGTCGGCGGTGTGACGCCAGGCAAAGGCGGCACCACTCATCTGGGCCTGCCGGTGTTTAACACCGTGCGTGAAGCGGTTGAAGCCACTGGCGCAACGGCTACCGTCATCTACGTTCCGGCTCCGTTCTGTAAAGACGGTATCCTGGAAGCGATCGATGCCGGCATCAAGCTGATCATCACCATCACCGAAGGCATCCCGACGCTGGATATGCTGACCGTGAAAATGAAGCTGGATGAAGCGGGCGTTCGCATGATCGGGCCAAACTGCCCGGGTGTGATCACCCCAGGCGAATGTAAGATCGGTATCATGCCGGGCCACATTCATCAGCCAGGCCGCGTCGGTATCGTATCGCGTTCAGGTACGCTGACGTATGAAGCCGTTAAGCAGACTACCGATATCGGTTACGGCCAGTCTACCTGTGTCGGTATTGGTGGTGACCCGATCCCGGGTTCTAACTTCATCGACATCCTGAAAATGTTCCAGGACGATCCACAGACTGAAGCGATCGTTATGATCGGTGAAATCGGGGGCAGCGCGGAAGAAGAAGCGGCTGCCTTTATCAAAGATCACGTGACCAAGCCGGTTGTGGGCTACATCGCAGGCGTGACCGCGCCGAAAGGCAAACGTATGGGCCATGCAGGCGCCATCATCGCCGGCGGTAAAGGTACGGCAGACGAGAAGTTTGCTGCACTGGAAGCGGCGGGCGTGAAAACCGTACGCAGCCTGGCTGACATCGGTGATGCTGTTAAAGCCGTTCTGCCAGCGAAGTAATCGCATCCACTGAAAAAGCCACCTTCGGGTGGCTTTTTTTATGGCTGGCAAAACATTGCCACACAGCCACAAGGCCGGTCACGAACGTGGGTAGTGAAAAAAGGGCGCTGGCCGGACGGGCAGGGCGGATTGCAGGCAGGATGATTGCCTGTCACTCACTTAAAAAATACGCTGCCCTCAGGCCCGTTTTTAGATATTGAATAAGAACGTGAAATAACCATTAAATTAATTTAAGTATTGCCCCGTTTATTTGCTATGATGAATTCAGCCCACCGCATCGTCGTCGCGGATCGTTAAGTTATTAAAAAGGGATCAAAGTTAAATTTCTTTATAATTAAAAATTAATAAGAGACAATTTCTTAACAAAGAACGCTTAAGAACATATTTCTATCTTTGCTTCATTATTCCAGATCAACTTCCCCTTATATATAACAAACTTTACCGCTAGCAAAGCCTACCGTTAAGCGCTTAAATTGCGCTGCATCAATCCAGCCTTTTAAAAAAATAAACAAACGTTTGTTCAAATACGGGAAAGCATCAATTTTTATTTATCCCCCGTTAAGCGTTTGAACCACGCCGCTGCGTTGATGTTTAACCAGGTTAGATTAACCGCTACTCCCTCATCTCAGGCCGCACAGCGTTATGACCTGCCGATGATAAAACTGGAATCAATAATCAGTCGTTCCTGACGCTTATTCGGCCCACACGGCTCAGGCGTTCATGCGAGGAGCAAGGAGTTTTTATGCTAGATATCGTCGAACTGTCGCGTTTACAGTTTGCCTTGACGGCGATGTACCATTTTCTGTTTGTGCCATTAACGCTCGGTATGGCGTTTTTACTGGCCATCATGGAAACGGTATACGTCCTGAGTGGTAAACAAATCTATAAAGATATGACCAAGTTCTGGGGCAAGTTGTTTGGTATTAACTTTGCCCTGGGCGTGGCCACCGGACTGACAATGGAATTTCAGTTCGGCACCAACTGGTCTTATTATTCTCATTATGTTGGCGATATTTTTGGTGCGCCGCTCGCGATTGAAGGCTTAATGGCTTTCTTCCTGGAATCCACCTTTGTGGGCCTGTTCTTTTTCGGCTGGGATCGCCTGGGTAAAGTGCAGCATCTGGCGGTGACCTGGCTGGTCGCAATCGGTTCGAATATGTCGGCACTGTGGATTCTGGTAGCGAATGGCTGGATGCAAAACCCCATCGCCTCTGAGTTTAACTTTGAAACCATGCGCATGGAGATGGTGAGCTTCTCTGAGCTGGTATTAAACCCGGTTGCGCAGGTGAAATTCGTACATACCGTGGCGGCAGGCTATACCACAGGAGCCATGTTTATTTTAGGCATCAGCGCCTGGTATTTACTGAAAGGCCGTGACATGGCGTTTGCAAAACGCTCTTTTGCTATCGCGGCCAGTTTCGGCATGGCGGCGGTGCTGTCGGTGATTGTGCTGGGTGACGAATCCGGTTACGAGATGGGCGACGTACAGAAAACCAAGCTGGCCGCTATTGAAGCGGAATGGGAAACCCAACCGGCACCGGCCGCCTTTACGCTCTTTGGCGTGCCCGATCAGTCAGCACAGCACAACAAGTATGCGATCCAGATCCCTTATCTCCTAGGGCTCATTGCCACGCGGTCGACCGATACGCCGGTGACCGGACTAAAAGAACTGCTGGCGCAACACGAAGTGCGAATTCGTAACGGTATGAAGGCTTACGCGCTGCTGGATGAACTGCGACAGGGCAATACCGATCCGGCCGTCCGCGATGCCTTTAACCACAGCAAAAAAGACCTGGGTTATGGTCTGCTGTTAAAACGCTATACCGCGAACGTGTCGGATGCCAGTGAAGCGCAGATTAAACAGGCCACGCAGGATTCGATTCCTCGCGTCGCACCGCTCTACTTTGCGTTCCGTATCATGGTGCTTTGCGGCGTGCTGCTGCTCGGCGTCATTGCACTGTCATTCTGGAGTGTGATTCGAAATCGCATTGGTCAACAGCGCTGGTTACTCAAAGCCGCACTGTACGGCATTCCGCTGCCGTGGATTGCGGTAGAAGCGGGCTGGTTTGTGGCGGAGTACGGTCGTCAGCCCTGGGCGATTGGGGAAGTCCTGCCCACCGCGATTGCGAACTCCACGCTGACCGTGGGCGATGTCCTGTTCTCAATGATACTGATTTGCGGACTGTATACCCTGTTTCTGGTGGCCGAGATGTACCTGATGTTTAAGTTCGCGCGTCTGGGGCCCAGCAGCCTGAAAACAGGGCGCTATCACCATGAACAGATCGTTAAAAACGCTCAGCCGGTGCGTGGATAAGGAGAAGCCCCATGTTTGATTATGAAGTTCTGCGCTTTGTCTGGTGGCTGCTAATCGGCATTCTGCTGGTGGGCTTTGCCGTCACCGATGGTTTCGATATGGGCGTCGGGATGCTGACGCGCGTATTAGGCCGGACCGATACCGAGCGTCGTGTGATGATCAATTCTATCGCGCCGCACTGGGACGGCAATCAGGTCTGGTTGATCACCGCCGGTGGCGCACTGTTTGCCGCCTGGCCGATGGTGTACGCCGCCGCGTTTTCCGGCTTCTACGTGGCGATGATTCTGGTGCTGGCCTCGTTGTACTTCCGTCCGGTAGGCTTTGACTATCGCTCAAAAATCGAAGATGCACGCTGGCGCGGTGCCTGGGACTGGGGCATTTTTATCGGCAGCTTTGTCCCGCCGCTGGTGATCGGCGTCGCCTTTGGCAATCTGCTGCAGGGCGTGCCTTTTCATGCCGACGAGTACATGCGTCTGTATTACACCGGAAACTTTTTCCAGCTGCTGAACCCCTTTGCACTGCTGGCCGGTGTGGTGAGCGTTGCCATGATACTGACGCAGGGTGCGACCTATCTGCAAATGCGCACCACGGGCGAACTGCACCTGCGTTCACGCATCACGGCGCAGATTGCCGCGCTGGTGATGATGGCGTGTTTCGCGCTGGCTGGCGTCTGGGTAAGGTACGGTATTGACGGCTATGTGGTGACCAGCACGCTTGATCACTTCGCTGCTTCTAATCCCCTGGGGAAAACCGTGGTGCGCGAAGCGGGGGCCTGGATGGTGAATTTCCAGCAGCATCCTGTGTTGTGGTTATTCCCGCTTCTGGGCGTGGTGTTGCCCTTACTGACCGTAATGTGTTCGCGCGGAGATAAGGGCGGCTGGGCGTTTCTCTGCTCATCGCTGACGCTGGCCTGCGTCATCATGACCGCCGGCATCGCGATGTTTCCGTTCATTATGCCGTCCAGTACCGTTCCCGGCACCAGCCTGACCATGTGGGACGCCACCTCCAGTTTGCTGACGCTGGAAATTATGACCTTCGCGGCGATAATTTTTGTGCCGGTTATTCTGCTCTATACCAGTTGGTGTTACTGGAAGATGTTTGGTCGTATCACTAAAGAACATGTTGAGCGCAACAGTAACGCACTCTATTAATAAAGGAGACGACATATGTGGTATTTTGCCTGGATTCTCGGCACCCTGCTGGCCTGTGCCTTTGGCATCATCACCGCGCTGGCGATAGAACATATCGAAGACAGCGCCGACGCGGAACGCCAGTCGTAATGCGCACAGGCATTCAGACAGGTTATCGCCTGATGGATAAGGGCCCGCTCCGGGCCCTTTCTCTGATACTCGCCTTATGGCTGGCCGGCTGCCTGTTATGGGACCCCGCGCGCTATGCAACCCGCCCGGAAGGCATCCTGCTATGGCAGGGCATCGTACTGATTTGGGCGGTCTGCACGGGGGTTATTCACGGCAGCGGATTCCGTCCGCGCCGTTTACGCTGGCGTGCGTTCTTTGCGCCATTGCCCGCCTTACTGGTACTCTTCTGGGCGCTGAGTCATTTTTATCGCTGACGACCTGTCACCCTTCACCCCAGGCGCGTGAGTTTACTTCAGCGTCTGGTCAAGAAACCTCCATTAATGACGTCCGGTTGTAACCAACTGATAATTATTTTCTCCTGGCTCTGACAGCCCATTCCCAACCCTAATTGTCTTGCGTATAGTAGCAACGTTTAAAACGAGGCCGGGATGTAGAGTGAGTACAACGCTGTTTCGCTGGCCGGTTCGGGTCTACTATGAAGATACCGATGCCGGTGGTGTGGTTTATCACGCCAGCTATATCGCTTTTTATGAACGAGCACGTACCGAAATGCTGCGTCAGCACCATTTCAATCAGCAGGCGCTGTTAGAACAGCAGGTTGCTTTTGTGGTACGGCGCATGACGGTGGACTATCTTTCGGCGGCACGTCTTGATGACCTTCTGGAGATCCAGAGCGAAGTGACATCAATGACGCGGGCGACGATGACATTCTCCCAGCGTATCGTGAACGCAGAAGGCAAAGTGCTCAATGAGGCAGAGGTCCTGATTGCCTGCATCAACCCACACCTAATGAAGCCGATTGCGCTTCCCAAGTCTATTGTCGCGGAGTTCAAGCAGTGACTGACATGAACGTTCTTGATTTGTTCCTGAAGGCGAGCCTTCTGGTCAAACTTATCATGTTGATTTTGATCG
>Ga0157363_1000088_pt1 | contig 67808 bp, 51 predicted proteins | sample AttsexASBM1_FD_111477 | JGI IMG/M metagenome (GOLD analysis project Ga0157363, IMG submission 111477) | Fungus gardens microbial communities from leaf cutter ant in Ribeirão Preto, State of São Paulo, Brazil - Atta sexdens ASBM1 | ecosystem: Host-associated > Fungi > Mycelium > Unclassified ... | reverse complement strand
TTTGCTGGTACGTTGTAGACTTTACGTCGCCAGGGTGCTCAATAATCTCCCTTTTTTGGATGAGTCATAATCGAGCGTCATAACCCGGCGAAGGATTAATCAAAGAGCTAATGAAAGCTCATTGCCTATTTGGATGATAACGAGGCGCAAAAATGAAAAAGACAGCTATCGCAATTGCAGTGGCACTGGCTGGCTTCGCTACCGTAGCGCAGGCCGCCCCTAAAGATGACACCTGGTACACCGGTGCGAAACTGGGCTGGTCTCAGTACCACGACACGGGTTACTACGGTAACGGTTATGCAAACAACGACGGTCCAACTCACGAAAGCCAGCTGGGCGCGGGTGCGTTCGGTGGTTACCAGGCTAACCAATACCTGGGCTTCGAGCTGGGTTATGACTGGCTGGGCCGTATGCCTTACAAAGGCAACGTTGTAAACGGCGCGTACAAAGCACAGGGCGTTCAGCTGGCTGCGAAACTGAGCTACCCAATCTATGACGATCTGGACGTGTACACTCGTCTGGGCGGCATGGTATGGCGTGCAGACTCCAAGCAGAACAACAACGGCACCCGCATCAGCGACCACGACACCGGCGTTTCTCCGCTGGCGGCAGTGGGTGTTGAATACGCCGTTACCAAAAACTGGGCTACTCGTCTGGACTACCAGTGGGTTAACAACATCGGTGACGCAAACACCGTTGGCACCCGTCCTGATAACGCCATGCTGAGCGTAGGTGTTTCCTACCGCTTCGGCCAGGATGAAGCGGCTCCAGCACCGGCTCCGGCTCCAGCGCCAGCGCCAGTTGTTGAAACCAAGCGTTTCACCCTGAAATCTGACGTGCTGTTCACCTTCAACAAGGCGACTCTGAAGCCAGAAGGTCAGCAGGCTCTGGATCAGCTGTACACCCAGCTGAGCTCTCTGGATCCTAAAGACGGCAACGTCGTTGTTCTGGGCTTCACCGACCGTATCGGTTCTGACCAGTACAACCAGAAACTGTCTGAGAAACGTGCACAGTCCGTTGTTGACTACCTCGTTTCTAAAGGCATCCCTTCTAACAAGATCTCTGCACGCGGTATGGGTGAAACCAGCCCAGTTACCGGCAACACCTGTGACAGCGTGAAAGGCCGTAACGCCCTGATCGACTGCCTGGCGCCAGACCGTCGCGTAGAAATCCAGGTTAAAGGCATCAAAGACGTGGTAACTCAGCCTCAGGGCTAAGACTTCTCTTTGATAAAAAACCCCGCTTCGGCGGGGTTTTTTGTGGGCGCTAAATACGCTACGCCGGGTTACGCCTGCTGGCGCTCATTCATTCCGGCTTGCCCAGGATAGCCTGTAAATCCTGTTTCAGCAGCGACATCTGGCTGGCATACTTTTCTTTATGCTCCGCATCCTCAATCAGCTGCACAATAGTCTCTGAAAGCGTTACCTGCCGCCGCTGCGCCAGCGCAGCCAGCCGTTGCCATACCAGGTATTCCAGATCGATCGATTTTTTCCGCGTGTGCTGGTGTTCCGCGTTGAAATGGCGTTTGCGGCGCGCGCGAATGCTCTGCTTCATGCGGTTTTCCAGCGTCGGATTGATATGGCGAGCAATCCAGGTCGTAACCTCGCCGGGCCTGTGTTCTAACGCCTGTAGTTCACCGACGGCGGCCTGAGCCGCGCTTCGCTCCAGATAACGCGTGATCGCTTCACCTTCCCGATGTTTTTTCATCAGGTACGTCCATTTCCATCCGCTTTCAAGGTTTTCCAGTTGCTGATATTTCATCGGAATCTCATGCTAAACCTGTAACCTATTTAGAATAACAGCTTTTTTAACATCGCCGTATGGAAAACCAGAGCGAACTCGCAAATGCGGCTTAAGAGGCGGTTAAGGCGATCTCTGCGATGCTTAACAGGCTGAAATCTTGTATAATGCCGCATTACTCATTTCAAGAAAAATACGATAACTTTGATCAACAACCAACTTGAATGGCGCGCCCTGCAGCCCGATACCGACAGCGTTCAGTCGCTTTTCTCCTCGCTTCCTGATGATTGTGATTTCTCTGCGGTACAGCCACGTCTGTTCAGTACGTTGAGTCTGCTGCTGAACAGCCAGGCGAAACTGCCGCTAATGCTGGTTAAAATGCCGGAACATACGGCTTACCAGAGTATGTTGCAGGCTGTCATTTCAGGTTTTGATGATGAAAGCGCGACGCTCTATGGCGGTCATTATCATATCGAAGGCGCGACGGTTAGCTGGCACCCGGCAACCTCGACGCAGGATAACTTCGCCTCTACAGGCGGCGTACAGAGTGCGGACTGGATTGAAGCAGAGCAGCTTTTTGGCTGTTTCCGTCAATACAACAATACCTTAACTCTTGAGCCCGGACTGGTGCATAAGGCTAACGGCGGCACCCTGCTGCTTTCCCTGCGTACGCTGCTGGCTCAGCCGCTTCTCTGGCTGCGGCTGAAGCAGATCCTGACCACCGGTCAGTTTAGCTGGCACTCGCCTGACGAGTCGCGTCCGCTACCGGTAGCAGTACCGTCAATGCCGATGCATTTCCGCCTGATTCTGACCGGCGAACGCGATGCGCTGGCCGATTTCCAGGAGATGGAGCCGGAGCTGGCGTCGCTGGCCTTCTACACTGAATTTGAAGAGAACATTCAGATAGTGGATGAAGACGCGTTCAGCCTGTGGATTAAGTGGGCGCGACTGGTTGCTGCCGATGCGGAACTGCTGATTGCCGACGATCTCTGGCCTGTCCTGATGCGTGAAGCGGTGCGCTATACCGGCGATCAGGAAACGCTGCCGCTCTGCCCTCTCTGGCTCACCCGCCAGTTTCAGGAAGCGGCCGCCAACAGTGACGAAAACCTGATTACCGGCGAGCATTTGCAGGACGCGCTGGAAAATCGTGAATGGCGCGAAAGTTTCCTTGCCGAGCGCGTGCGTGACGAGATCCTGCTGGATCAGATCCTGATCGAAACCGAAGGTGAAGCGATCGGCCAGATCAACGCCCTGTCGGTCATCGAGTTTCCCGGCCACCCGCGCGCATTTGGCGAACCTTCGCGTATCAGCTGCGTTGTGCACGTTGGCGACGGCGAGTTCAACGATGTGGAACGCAAAGCGGAGCTGGGCGGCAATATCCACGCCAAGGGTATGATGATTATGCAGGCCTGGCTGATCGCCGAGCTGGAGCTGGATCAGCAGCTGCCCTTCTCCGCCTCCGTGGTTTTCGAGCAGTCCTACTCGGAAGTCGACGGCGACAGCGCTTCGCTGGCGGAGCTGTGCGCCCTGATTAGCGCGCTGGCGGGACAGCCGATCACCCAGCAGATCGCGGTGACCGGTTCGGTGGATCAGTTCGGCCGCGTTCAGCCGGTCGGCGGCCTGAATGAAAAAATTGAAGGCTTTTTCCACGTCTGTGCTCATCGCACCTTGACCGGCAGCCAGGGCGTTATTATTCCGGCGGCAAATGTGCGACACCTTTGCCTGCAGCAGGAAGTGGTGGATGCGGTGCGGGAAGGGAAATTCCATATCTGGGCGGTCGACAGCGTGCAGGAAGCGCTGCCGTTACTGACTAAAGTTGAATGGGAAAAAGAAGACGCGCCCTGTCTGCTAAGATCGATACAGGAGCGCATCGCGCAGATTAACCAGCAGGAAGGACGGCAGCGTCCCTGGCCGCTGCGCTGGCTGAACTGGTTCAACCAGAGCTAATCGGGCTTGCTCAGCTTACAGCTGTACGCTAACCTTCGTGCTTCATTAAAATAAGGCTTATTGAGAACATGGTAGATAAACGCAAATCCTATAGCAAAGAAGACCTGATTGCCTCTGGTCGCGGCGAACTGTTCGGCGCTGAAGGCCCACCGCTGCCGGCTGGCAACATGCTGATGATGGACCGCGTCATTGAGATGAACGAAGACGGCGGCAATTACGGCAAAGGTTTTGTGGAAGCGGAGCTGGATATCAATCCCGACCTGTGGTTCTTTGGCTGTCACTTTATCGGCGATCCGGTCATGCCAGGCTGCCTGGGTCTGGACGCCATGTGGCAGCTGGTCGGCTTCTACCTGGGCTGGCTGGGTGCGGAAGGCAAAGGCCGCGCGCTGGGCGTGGGCGAAGTGAAATTTACTGGTCAGGTTCTGCCAACGGCGAAAAAAGTCTCTTACCGTATCCACTTTAAGCGCGTAATTAACCGCAAGCTGGTGATGGGCGTGGCCGATGGCGAAGTGCTGGTGGACGGCAATGTTATCTATACTGCTACCGATCTGAAAGTGGGTCTGTTCAAGGACACCACCGCTTTTTAAGCGTTCTTAAATACGAAACCTCCGCCCGGGCGGAGGTTTTCCTTTTCAGTAAACAGTGCGGATTACGCGGTAACCGTCCTGTCCTCCATGGCTTGTCGCCAGCCTCCCAACCAGTGAGATCTTGCATCTATCATTTGATAGGGACACATCTCTTTCGGGCGTCCGGTAATACCGGCCTGATAACCTCTGGAATGTGCCCGTTCTAGCCGATCTCGTTTCTGTCTCTTCATCATGCCTGTTGTCCCCTCTTCAGGTCAGGTGGAATCTGGTGGAAAGAAATCAGTGATTGCGTACGCAGCCACAATCTAGTTCTAACGCCATTTTCTCTTAAGATCAACGCGCAAATTTCACGCCAGTGTCATAAACCTGTGGCAGGATAGCGGCGGCATATTGACTGAAAACAGAGTAAAACACCGGATAACCAGCTGTATGACAATAAAAAAAGCCCCGTCTGCGCATGGTGTTGATATGCGCCAGAACGGGGCTTAACTACAACTATTAATTTTTCTAATTACTACGGATAGCGCCAGCGATATCCTGCGCCTCCTGCTGCCATCCCGCCGCCAGAGTTCTGACCAGCGCATCGTAGCCATCTTCATTTTGCGGCAGCGCCAGCGTAAACGAACGTTTGACGATCTCTCCCTGGCGTTCCAGCACCCAGTCGCCGCTAATTACCGCGTGACCATCGTAGCGACCATGAAAGCCGGTGACATTCACATTCAGCGTTTCCTGCTGCTGGCCCAGTGGTGAAGACGATACCAGCCAGCCAGGCAGCGCTTCGCTCAGGTTAGCCACCAGCGTCTGCTGCAGCTGCTGATCCAGCGGGCTGGCCCAAAGGTTATTGGCGGCAATCACGTATTTTACGTCGCTGGTTTGATACACCAGCCCGTTACCGGACAGATAGTCCGGCACGGAGACGTGCTGTACGAAAACCGCTGGTCGCATAGCATCCGCGCTGCTGGCAACCGCGCCTTTCGCCGCAGAAGGCAGCTGGTAATAAGTCGTATCCGGCATGCTGCTACAGGCGCTCAGCGCCAGGGCCAGAGCCACAGGTATCCATCTTTTCATTATTTCGCCCTCTTCGGCTGTGGGTCCTGACCGGGTTTGGCTTCAAACACCAGCGCGTTGCTCTTGTTATTCAACGTTTTCAACACCGGCTGCAGCTCACGCAGTACCTGGTTGAGCTGCTGCATATCGCCGACCAGTTTGCTGTAGGCTGGCGCACCAGGCTGGAAGCCCTTCATACTGGTGTTCAGCTCGCGCAGCGTTTTCTGCAGATCGGCTGGCAGCTCTTTCATCGACTGGCTGCCGGTGATCTGATTGATGTTATCCAGCGTTTTTTGCAGCTCGCGAATAGTGCGCTGGCTCTCTTTCAGCGTGCCGGTCGCCTGATTGATCATCGGATTAAGCGGCAGCGAGTTGATCTTATCCAGCGTATCCATCAGTTTTTGCTGGATCTGCGCCAGTCCGCCGCTGGTCGTCGGGATCAGCTCATAGCCTGCGAAAGAAGCCGGGCCTTTAAATGGTTTGGCATTGCTGTCGAAATCGAGATCGATATAGAGCGAGCCGGTCAGCAGGTTGGCGGATTTCAGCGAGGCTCGCAGTCCGGCTTTTATACCGTCCTTGAGATGCTGCTCAATATCGAAGTCCTTGCCCAGCATACTCTGGAAGCGGTCCGGCTCGATGCGGATCAATACCGGAATGCGATAATCGTTGCCCAGCTGCTGCGCGACTTTGTTCGATTTGAACGGCACTTCGGCTACCGTACCCAGACGGATACCGCGGAATTCTACCGGCGCGCCCGGCTGCAGGCCGCGAATGGAGTCGCTAAAGAACATCAGGAAATCTTTGTGTACGGTATAGAGCGAATCCTGGATGCTGCGCTGGTCGTCGAACAGCTTATATTCCGCTTTATTTTCCGCCGCCTGGCCCAGCTCCCAGCCGTCCGGCACGTCAAAGCTGACGCCGCCGCTGAACAGGGTAGTCAGCGAACCCATCTCAACGCGCATACCCGAAGCGGACATATCCACAGCGATGCCGCTGTCCTTCCAGAAGCGCACGTTGGTGGTGACCAGACGATCGTAAGGCGCGGCGACAAACAGCTGATAGGTCATCATGCGTTTATCCGCATCAAAGTGGCTGGTTTCAACGGAGCCAACGCGATAGCCACGGAACAGCACGGGATCGCCGGGATTAAGCTGACCCGCTTTCGCGCTGTCGAGCGTAATACGAATACCTTTGGCGTCCGGCGGCGCCAGCGGCGGCGCGTCCAACAGTTTGTACTCTTCCGGCTTCTCGCCTTTGCTGCCGGGCTGCAGTTCGATATAGGAGCCGGAAAGCAGCGTCCCCAGGCCGGTGACGCCTTCGCGGCCGATAGTAGGTTTCACTACCCAGAAGGCGCTGTCCGCCTTCAGCAGTTTCTCCATGCCGGAATTGAGGCGCGCGGTGATTTTGACGTGCAGCAGATCGTCGGTCAGCTCCGCGCTCTCTACCGTGCCAACATCCACGCTGCGGCTTTTAATCGCCGTTTTACCGCCTTCAATGCCTTCGGCGTTGGTGGTGATCAGCGTGACCAGCGGCCCCTGATGGCTGAAGTGATATACAAGGATCCACGCGCCAATCAGAACGGTGACGATGGGTATGATCCAGACCGGCGACCAGCGTTTGATGCGATCGACCTTCGCGGTGCCGTGATTATTTTCCTGCAAAGTCTGGTTCCTCACTAGTTTTTGTACTTACCCGATCCCAGGTGAGACGCGGGTCGAAGGTCATGGCGGCGAACATCGTCAGGATGACCACCAGCGCAAACAGCAGCGCGCCCGTCGCGGGATAGATGTTCATCAGCTGGCCCATGCGCACCAGCGCGGAGAGCACGGCGATAACAAAGACGTCAATCATCGACCAGCGGCCGACGAATTCCACTACCTCATAAATTTTATGCATCCTTTCGCTGTCCTGATGCGGCTTGCTTTTGCCGTTGGCATCCCAACAGAGCCAGCCGATAGCCACCATTTTCAGCGAAGGGACCATGATGCTGGCGATAAAGATGACCAGCGCCACCGGATAAGAACCTTCGCTCCACAGCAGCACCACGCCGGCCATAATGGTCGAGGTAATCTTATTGCCTAATGATTCGGTAATCATAATCGGCAACAGATTAGCAGGAATATATAAAAGCAGCGAAGTGAGCAGCAGCGCCAGCGTCCACTGCAGGCTGTGCCTACGGCGAGCGTGGCCTGGCGTGCCGCAGCGCGGACAGTGGAGGCGATCGGCGGCCAGTACGGCGGTGCAGCAACTGCAGGAACGCATCTGCTGCTGCAGCCCGCTGATACCGGGCACCGGTTTGGCCGGTAGCGCCGGTAAAGGGGCGATACGTTGCCACATCCAGCGCCGATCGACGCACTGAAAAGCGCGCACCTGCAGCAGACAGAACAGGCACCATGGAATAAAGCTGCTGCCGATGCCGATATCGCCATAGGCCATCAGCTTCACAAAGCTGACCAGCACGCCGGCCAGGAAAATTTCCGCCATGCCCCAGGTTTTAATCTGGAACAGCACGCGCGCCATCGTTTTTTGCAACGGCGCGGGCAGGTCAACCGAATTGACCAGCAGTAGAATAATGATCATGCAAAGCGCGGGTACGGCCTGCACGAACAGCAGAAACAGCGTCGCCAGACTGCTGTAGTCAACCGAAACCATCACCTGAGGAATGCGCATCAGCGTGATTTCGCTGCTCATCCCCGCGACGTGCATATTGACGAACGGAAACAGATTCGCCAGCACCAGCATAAATAACGCCGCCAGCGCATAGCCGGTTGGCCGCTTGCGCGGCTCATCCCACTGCATCACCAGCGTGGTGTCGCAGCGCGGGCAGCTGGCTTTACTGCCCGGCGTCAGCGGCGGCAACTGTGTCATCAGGTCGCACTGCGGGCAAAGCATCCACTGGTCGGCCTGGTGCGATGAGCACATAGATTACCTCGGGGTTATTGGTTTTTTAGCGATTCCAGATATTCCCAGCGCTCGAAGGCTGCTTCCAGCTCCTGCTCCGCGCGTGCAAGCGCGTCCAGCACCGGTTGCGTCGCGTCATGAGGCTGGCTGAAGAAGCTGGCGTCCGCCACTTTCGCCTGCAGCGATGCCAGTTCGCCTTCCAGCTGCTCCATTTTCTGCGGCATCTGCTCCAGCTCGCGCTGCAGGTTATAGCTCATTTTAGACGCCGGACGCTTCGCCTGTTCGGTTTTTGCTTCCTGGGGCTGAGGCGCGGCCGCTTTGGCGGCGCTGGCGCTGCGGGTCTGTTTGTAGGCTGCCCGCTGCTGCTGCGCGTCGTGATAGCCGCCAACAAAAGCGCCGATCTCGCCGTTGCCTTCGAAAATCCAGCACTCGGTGACCGTGTTGTCGACGAACTGACGATCGTGGCTTACCAGCAGCACCGTACCCTGATAACCGTCCACCAGCTCTTCCAGCAGCTCCAGCGTTTCGACGTCCAGATCGTTGGTTGGTTCATCCAGAATCAGCAGGTTGCTTGGCTTCAGGAACAGACGCGCCAGCAGCAGGCGGTTGCGTTCGCCGCCAGAGAGCGCGCGTACCGGCGTCATGGCGCGTTTCGGATGGAACAGGAAATCCTGCAGATAACCCAGCACATGGCGTGGCTTGCCGTTGACCATCACTTCCTGCTTGCCTTCCGCCAGGTTGTCCATCACGGTGCGATCGGGATCAAGCTCCGCCCGGTGCTGATCGAAATAGGCCACTTCCAGTTTGGTGCCGATATGCACACGGCCGCTCTCCGCCTTCAGCTGATCGAGCATCAGCTTCAGCAGCGTGGTTTTACCGCAGCCGTTCGGGCCGATCAGCGCAATTTTATCGCCGCGCTGTACCTGCGCAGAGAAATCGCGCACCAGCTGTTTGCCGCCAACGCTATAGTTGACGTTCTCCAGCTCAAAGACGATTTTGCCGGAGCGGCTCGCTTCGCCGACCTGCATATTGGCTTTGCCCATCACTTCACGGCGTTCGGAACGCTCGCGACGCAAGGCTTTCAACGCGCGAACGCGGCCTTCGTTACGGGTACGACGCGCCTTAATGCCCTGACGGATCCAGACCTCTTCCTGCGCCAGCTTGCGATCGAACTCCGCATTCTGCATCTCTTCCACGCGCAGCGCTTCTTCTTTCCCCAGCAGGAACTGATCGTAGTCGCCCGGCCAGGAGACCAGCTTGCCGCGATCCAGATCGACGATGCGCGTCGCCATATTGCGGATAAATGAGCGGTCGTGCGAAATAAAGATAATGCTGCCCTGGAAGGTTTTCAGGAAAGTTTCCAGCCAGTCGATGGTTTCGATATCCAGATGGTTGGTCGGCTCATCCAGCATCAGCACGCGTGGATTGCTCACCAGCGCGCGGCCCAGCGCGGCCTTACGCAGCCAGCCACCGGAAAGTGAAGAGAGCGCCGCGTCGCCATCAAGGCCGATCTGCTTCAGGACGTCCTGAATGCGCGTTTCCAGCTGCCACAGATTCTGGTGGTCGAGAATGCTTTGCAGCCGTCCCATCTCGTTCAGGTTTTTCTCGCTGGGATCGGTCATCACCAGATGCGAGATAGCGTGATAGGCTTTCAGATACTCGGCCTGCTCGTTTACGCCCTCGGCCACAAAATCGTAGACCGACCCTTTCACATTGCGCGGCGGATCCTGCTGCAGACGCGCCACAATAAGATCCTGCTCATAAATAATACGCCCGTCGTCCAGCGGCTGCTCGCGGTTGATGATTTTCATCAGCGTCGATTTGCCCGCGCCGTTGCGGCCGACCAGACAGACGCGCTCGCCCTCTTCGATGTGCAGTTCAGTGTTATCCAACAGCGGCGCATCGCTGAATGAGAGGTAAGCGCCATGAATACTGATTAGTGACATAAAACTTATTCCTTACCGGCGTGGGTTATCAGCCAGCAGTTATGAATCTGACGGTTGCGGGCGAAATCCTGTGACTGAGTTTTGGCCGTGATCTCCTGAGCATTCAGCTTCAGTTCGGCCAGTCCTTCAAGATCCATTTTAAAACCGCGTTTGTTGTTGGAGAACATAATGGTGCCGTGATGGCGTAGCAGCCTCTTCAGATCTTTCATCAGCAGCAGATGATCGCGCTGCACGTCGAAGCTCTCTTCCATACGTTTGGAGTTAGAGAAGGTCGGCGGATCGATAAAGATCAGATCGAACTGCTCGTCCGATTCGCGCAGCCAGCTCAGGCAGTCGGCCTGCATCAGACGATGCTGCCTTCCGGTCAGGCCGTTCAGGCGCAGGTTGCGCTCCGCCCACTCCAGGTAGGTGCGCGACATATCCACCGTGGTGGTACTTTTGGCGCCGCCCAGGCCGGCGTGAACGCTGGCGCTGCCGGTATAGGCGAACAGGTTCAGGAAATCCTTACCTTTGCTCATCTGGCCCAGCATTTTGCGCGCGACGCGGTGATCGAGGAACAGGCCGGTATCCAGATAGTCGGTCAGGTTGACCCAAAGTTTGGCATTGAACTCAGAAACCTCGAAGAAATCGCCCTTTTCGCCCAGCTTTTGATACTGGCTCTTGCCTTTCTGCCGCTCGCGGGTTTTCAGCACCAGGCGGTTGGCCGGGAGATCCAGCACGCTCAGCGTGGCGGCGATAACGTCGAACAGGCGCTGACGCGCTTTTGTCGGCTCAATGGTTTTCGGCGGCGCGTACTCCTGCACGACAACCCATTCACCATAGCGGTCAACGGCTACGTTATAGTCCGGCAGATCGGCATCATACACGCGGTAGCACTCGATCCCTTCCTGGCGCGCCCATTTTTCCAGCTTCTTCAGGTTCTTACGCAGGCGGTTGGCGTAATCTTCCGCAATCTGCGCCACGCCGCCGGTAGTGTTAACGGCCAGCTGGTAGTTTTTCTGCACGCAGTCCAGCGGGCCGTTTTTCGCTTTGAACTGGCGCTCGGCGCGCAGCTGCAGACAGCTCAGCAACTCTGGCGAGGCGCTGAACAACGACAGATTCCAGCCGCCAAAATGCTGTTTCATGATGCGGCCAAGCTGGCTGTGCAGCGCGATCAGCGCGGGCTCGCTCTCCAGACGCTCGCCGTATGGCGGGTTGCTCAGCACGGTGCCGGTCGCGCCTTCCGCCAGCGGATTAGTCAGCTTCAACACATCCTGAGCAGTAAAGCTAATCAGTTCAGCCAGGCCCGCGCGACGGGCGTTGACACGCGCGCGTTCAATCACGCGGCTGTCGTTGTCGTAGCCGTAAAAGCGGGAAGTGGTTTCCTGCAGGCCGCGACGCGCGCGCACCTTAGCTTCGCTGGTGACTTCACGCCACAGCGCTTCGTCAAACTTGCTCCAGCCGGTAAAACCCCAATGGGTGCGATGCAGACCGGGCGCGCGATCGCTGGCGATCATCGCCGCTTCGATCAGCAACGTGCCCGAACCGCACATAGGATCGACCATTGGCGTACCCGCCTGCCAGCCGGAACGCAATACGATTGCCGCCGCCAGGTTCTCTTTCAGCGGCGCCATGCCGGTTTGCTGGCGATAGCCGCGCTGGTGCAGGCCTTCGCCGCTGAGATCCAGTGCGATGCTGGCGGTGTCTTTGTTCAGCCAGACGTTGACGCGAATATCCGGCTGCTCGCGATCCACATCCGGCCGCGGCAGGTTTTTACGGGTAAAGCTGTCCACGATGGCGTCTTTAACCTTTAACGCGCCGTACTGGCTGTTGCGGATCACCTCATTCAGCCCGCTAAAGTGCACGGCAAAGGTTTTATCGCTGCCGAACATGGCCGGCCAGTCGATGGCCTGCACGCCCAGATAGAGATCCAGGTCGCTGTAAACGCCGCACTCAGTCAACGGCAGCAGGATGCGGGAAGCCAGGCGGCTCCACATCAGGCTCTGATACATCAGACGATCGTCGCCCTGAAAATGTACGCCGCCCTGGACCACCTGGCAGCCTTCAGCCCCCAGCGCTTCCAGTTCACTTTTTAACAGCTCTTCGAGCCCACGCGCCGTACTGGCAAACAGAGAATTCATAACATCACTTATCATCTGGAAAATTGCTGCGCATTATAACTAATCCGGGCCGCATGTCATAAAGTTAGCTTCTTTTCGTCAGCCGCTTCCGGCTCTTTTTTGCGCTGGCGCCCTCTTTTCTGCTGGAGAGTTTCGTGATTAGCCTGTCCCGACTGTTTATTCATCCTGTCAAATCGATGCGTGGCACTCAGGTTTCTCATGCTGCGGCGCTTGCCAGCGGCCTGGCTTTCGATCGTACTTTTATGCTTACCGACCCTGATGGCACCTTTATTACCGCTCGTCAGTTTCCTGAAATGGTGCTTTTCACGCCCGCGCTGCTGCCGGACGGCCTGCTGCTCATCGCACCAGACGGCAGCAGTGCCGTCATTCGCTTCGCGGATTTTATTGCTGAACCTGCGCCGGTCGAGGTTTGGGGCAATCACTTTACCGCGCTGATAGCACCAGCAGAAATCAACAGCTGGCTGAGCGGCTTTTTTCCACGGCCGGTGCAGCTGCGTTGGGTCGGCGAGGAGATGACGCGCCGCGTTAAGCGCTTTGACCAGGTACCGCTGGGTTTCGCCGACGGCTATCCCTATCTGCTGATTAATGAAGCCTCACTGCACGATTTGCGCCAGCGCTGTCCGGCAGGCGTAAAACTGGAGCAGTTTCGCCCCAACCTGGTTATCACCGGCGCAACGGCCTGGGCAGAAGACAGCTGGTCCACGTTGCGCATCGGTGGCATCGTCTTTGACGTACCTAAACCCTGCAGCCGCTGTATTTTCACCACCGTCAGCCCTGAGCGAGGTCGCAGGCATCCTACAGGCGAACCCCTGCATACGCTGCAGAAATTTCGTACCGCGACCGATGGCAGCGGCGACGTCGATTTCGGCCTGAACCTGGTGGCGCGCAGCAGCGGCATTCTGCGGGTCGGTGACGAGCTGGAGGTTATCGCCGATAAACCGGCGCGCGTTTACGGTGCGGGAGAAGTGGCGGAACAGCTGGAGCCGGTTACCCAGGCTCAGGAGAAAGTGGCTATTAGCTGGGAAGGCGAACGTTTTGACGGCAATAATCAGCAGGTGCTGCTGGATCAGCTGGAGATGCAGGGCTATCGCATCCCCTACTCCTGCCGCGCGGGCGTTTGCGGCAGCTGTCGCGTCAGGCTGACCTCCGGCCAGGTTCGTCCGCTGAAAAAAGGCGCGCTGCGCGAAGACGGCACGCTGCTAAGCTGCAGCTGCATTCCCGAAGGCGACGTGGAGCTGACGGCTCGCTAAACGGCGCGGGCGAAAGTAAAGATATGTTTGCTGATAGCGGGCAGCAGACGATCGTGCATCACCTTGATAGCGTCGCCCAGCAGCATGGTTTTTCCGCCCAGCTGCAGTTCAGGCTGCGCCAGCAGGCAGAGCGCGGCGTTGTCACCCGCTTCCACCACCAGCAGCGTGGCCTCTTCGCCCGTTTCGCACAGGCGCACCGCCACCAGATCGCCATCCTGCGGCGTGCAGTGGCGCGGATGAGCGGAAAAGTGCCAGCTTTTCGGCATCTGCGGCTTCAGAAAACGTAAAGCGACCAGCGCGTTCAGGGCCAGCTCGCTACGCTGCGACTCGGTAAGATCGCACTCCAGGCATTTTTCTGCGAAGGTGGAAAACAACGCGGCGTCGTCAACGGAGAATTGGGCGGCGTGAAAAGCATCGGGCGTCAGCATTTTACGGGGAAAGCGTGAGCAGAACAGCGTGCCTTCCGCCATATCCAACATCATGCGTTCCTGTTCGTCATCAAAAAACCAGCGCCAGCTGTCGTCAGGTTTAATCCTCATTGAAGTATCCCGTAATGATCGTCAGGGCGGCTATTAATCGCTCGGGTTGTCTGTTTCGTACCCGCTCAAAATAGTCTGAATAACAGATAAACAGGAGAAAATATAAACGAGCCAGCGGCGAAAATAAAGCCCCTGGCGCCGTTAAGCCCGCATTTAATCAGATATGGCTGACAATTTCTTTTATCAGCGGCGGCCCTTTGTAAATAAAGCCGGAATATATTTGCACCAGAGAGGCGCCCGCAGCCATTTTTTCTCTGGCTGCCACCAGCGAATCGATGCCGCCAACGCCGATAATCGGCAGACGTCCCTGCAGCTCTTGCGACAAACGACGAATAATTTCCGTACTCTTCAACTGCACGGGACGGCCGCTTAACCCACCCGCTTCTTCACTGTGCTTCAGGCCGCTAACCAGCGAACGATCCAGCGTAGTATTGGTTGCGATAACGCCGTCAATATTGTGGCGTACCAGGCTGTCGGCAATTTGAACCAGCTCTTCCTCGGAGAGATCCGGCGCTATTTTAACCGCTACCGGCACATATTTCTGGTGCCTTTTTTCCAGTTCCTGCTGCTTCTGTTTAATCGCATTCAGTAAATCGTCTAATGCTTCACCATATTGCAGCGTGCGCAAGCCCGGCGTATTCGGAGATGAGATATTGATCGCAATATAACCCGCCAAAGGGTAGATTTTTTCCATGCAGATTAAATAATCTTCTTTCCCCGCTTCAACCGGCGTGTCTTTATTTTTACCGATGTTGATGCCGAGTATGCCGTCATAGCGCGCCCGCTTAACGTTATTGACCAGTTGGTCCACGCCCAGATTATCAAAGCCCATGCGGTTGATGATGCCTTCCGCTTCGCGGACGCGGAACATGCGTGGCTTATCGTTGCCGGGCTGTGGGCGCGGCGTCACGGTGCCTACTTCAATAAAGCCAAAGCCCATCGCGCCGAAAGCGTCGATGCATTCGCCGTTTTTATCCAGTCCCGCCGCCAGTCCCAGCGGATTTTTAAACACCAGCCCCATGCAGTTAACGGGTTTGAAAGGCAGAGTCTGCCGCACCAGATGAATCAGCGGCGTGCCGGTTATCCGGTGCAGCTGCTGAAGGGTCAGTTCGTGGGCGCGCTCAGCGTCAAGCTGAAAAAGCGCATTACGGACCAGGTTGTACATGATCGCTCCTGAGTAGCCGGCAAAGCCGGGCCGCAATAAGAGTAACGGTTGCCTCGGCAACCCTGAAAACTGCCCGGTCGGCGCCCTTCCACCTTTATTATGAGGATTGAGAGGTAAGGGAAATAGCGGGCATCGACTGGCGCAGCGACGCTGCAGGCGCGGGGGAAAATGGTAAAGTCCTTTGCCGGGAAAGTAAAACGTTTGCGTCTGCTTATCCTCTTCTTTTTTGGCGCCTTCTGCGCGCGCGCCTCTTACTTATCCAAAAAGTAACTTAAATATGCCGGATAAATCATTTAAGCCGTTCGTCGCTCTCTGTCAGGATAGTTCCATAAATTCAGGAATTATTTTAATCAATAACTTTTGGTTATAAGGAGAGATGATGCGCGTTATTACTCTTGCAGGCAGTCCTCGCTACCCATCACGGTCTACCGCTTTACTGACCCTTTGTCAGCAGGCGCTGGAACAGCGAGGCGCAGAGGTCATCCCCTGGAACCTGCATAATTTTCATCCCGAAGATCTGCTCTACGCCCGCTTCGATTCTCCCGCTCTGCTGGCGTTAAAAGAGGATCTGGAAAATGCCGACGGTTTAATCGTCGCCACGCCTGTTTATAAAGCCTCTTTTTCCGGCGCGCTGAAGACGCTGCTCGATTTGCTGCCGGAACGTGCGCTGGAGCATAAGGTCGTGCTGCCGCTGGCTACCGGCGGCACTATCGCCCATATGCTGGCGGTGGATTATGCGCTTAAGCCGGTACTTAACGCGCTGAAGGCGCAGGAAGTGCTGCATGGCGTCTTCGCCGATGACAGCCAGATTACTCACTACGACCGCCAGCCGGAGCTGTCGCCGCTGCTTGCCGAACGAATCGCGGAGTCGCTTGACACGTTCTGGCATGCGCTGACGCGTCGTCATCAGCTGCTGGCCGCCGTGGTTTGAGGAAACGCAAATGAGCCTGTTTTTACGTTTTGTCTCCGCGCTGGCTATCGGCGCGCTGCTGTCCGGCACCGCTTTTGCGGAAGAAAGCGCGCCAGCAACTTTTCGTATTGGCTATCAGAAAGGTTCGGTCAGCATGGCGCTGGCCCGCTCTCATCAGCTGCTGGAGAAGCGCTTTCCCCATACGCAGATTAAGTGGATTGAGTTTCCGGCCGGCCCGCAAATGCTGGAGGCGCTGAACGTCAACAGCATCGACCTGGGCAGCACCGGCGATATTCCGCCTATTTTCGCTCAGGCGGCCGGTGCCGATCTGCTTTATGTCGGTTCTGAACCGCCGAAGCCGCAGTCCGAAGTGATTCTGGTAGCGAAAAACAGCCCGATTAAAAGCGTCGCCGATTTAAAAGGGCATAAAGTGGCTTTCCAGAAAGGCTCCAGCTCGCACAATCTGCTGCTGCGCGCGTTAACCAAAGCCGGTCTGAAATTCAGCGATATTCAGCCCGCTTATCTGACGCCCGCAGATGCCCGCGCCGCTTTCCAGCAGGGCGACGTTGATGCCTGGGCTATCTGGGATCCCTACTATTCCGCAGCGCTGCTGCAGGGCGGCGTTCGGGTGCTGGCCGATGGCGATGGCCTGAATCTCACCGGCTCTTTCTATCTGGCGACGCGTCCCTTTGCCGAAGCTAACGGCGCTTTTGTCACTGCCGTGCTGGATACCTTTAGCAAGGCTGACGAACTGACCCGTAGCGATCGCGAACGCAGTATCAAGCTACTTTCGCAAACTATCGGTCTGCCGCAACCGGTTATCGCCAGCTACCTCGATCACCGTCCGCCTACCGTTATCGGGCCGGTCAGCGCTGAAACAGCTCGCGCCCAGCAGCACACCGCCGATCTTTTTTACGCCAATCATTTAATGCCGGTAAAAGTCGATATCGCCAGCCGTATCTGGCGCGACACCGCCGCTAAACAAGGAGTTGCCCAATGAGCCTTTCTGTTTTCTGGTTTCTGCCTACCCACGGCGACGGCCACTATTTAGGAACCGCTGAAGGCGCGCGTCCGGTCGATCATGGTTATCTGCAACAGATTGCTCAGGCAGCCGATCGTATGGGATTCGGCGGCGTGCTGATTCCGACCGGTCGCTCCTGCGAGGACGCATGGCTGGTGGCGGCCTCGCTGATTCCGGTCACGCAGCGCCTGCGTTTTCTGGTCGCGCTACGTCCCGGTGTGATCTCGCCAACTCAGGCCGCGCGCCAGGCCGCCACGCTGGATCGCCTCTCTAATGGCCGCGCGCTGTTTAATCTTGTTACCGGCGGCGATGCGGAAGAGCTGGCAGGCGACGGCGTGTTCCTGGATCACCGCGAGCGTTATGTGGAATCGGCGGAGTTTACCCGCGTCTGGCGTCGCGTGCTGGAAGGGGAAACGGTGGATTACGAAGGCAAGCATGTGCACGTGCGCGGCGCGCGGCTGATGTTCAAGCCCGTGCAGCAGCCGCGGCCGCCATTATGGTTCGGCGGCTCTTCAGAACCGGCGCAGGATTTGGCGGCGGAACAGGTGGATGTCTACCTGACCTGGGGCGAACCGCCGGAACAGGTGAAGGAGAAGCTGGCGCAGGTGCGCGCGAAAGCGGCGGCGCAGGGTCGAACGGTGAAATTCGGCATCCGTCTGCACGTCATCGTGCGGGAAACCAATGAGGAAGCCTGGCAGGCGGCGGATCGGCTGATTTCGCATCTCGACGATGCCACTATCGCCAAAGCACAGGCCGCGCTGGCGAAAACCGACTCGGTCGGCCAGCATCGCATGGCGGCCCTGCACGGCGGCCGTCGCGACAAGCTGGAAATCAGCCCTAACCTGTGGGCTGGCGTTGGCCTGGTGCGCGGCGGCGCAGGAACTGCGCTGGTGGGTGATGGCGCAACCGTGGCGGCCAGGATGCAGGAGTACGCGGATTTGGGAATCGAGACCTTTATTCTCTCCGGCTATCCGCATCTGGAAGAGGCTTATCGCGTCGGCGAGCTGCTGTTCCCGCACCTGGACCTGAACGTGCCGGAGGTGCCGCAGCCGAATAAGATTACCGCGCACGGTGAAGCCGTAGCGCACGATTTTGCCCCGCAAAAAGTCTCACAGAGCTGAGGTAGCTATGAGTAGATCGCTTAAACGTATCGGCAATCAGCTAACGCCCTGGATTTTGCCTGTCGCGCTGGTGATAGTCTGGCAGATCGCTTCGCAAACTGGCTGGCTCTCTACCCGCATTCTGCCTGCGCCGGAAGCGATAGTGGTGACGTTCTGGAAACTCTCAGCCAGCGGCGAACTGTGGCAGCATCTGGCAATCAGCAGCTGGCGCGCCGCCGTTGGTTTCAGCATCGGCGGCTCTATCGGCCTGATTCTGGGACTGGTTACCGGCATGTCGCGGCTGGGCGAGCGTCTGCTGGATACGTCGGTGCAGATGTTGCGCAACGTGCCGCATCTGGCGCTGATTCCGCTGGTTATTTTATGGTTCGGCATCGATGAGTCCGCCAAGATTTTTCTGGTCGCTTTGGGGACGCTTTTTCCCATCTATCTGAACACTTACCACGGTATCCGCAATATCGATCGCGGCCTGGTCGAGATGGCCCGCAGCTATGGGCTTTCCGGCTGGAGCCTGTTTATTCAGGTGGTGCTGCCGGGCGCGCTGCCCTCCATTATGGTCGGCGTACGCTTTGCGCTGGGCCTGATGTGGCTGACGCTAATCGTGGCGGAGACGATTTCCGCTAACTCCGGCATCGGCTACCTGGCGATGAACGCCCGCGAATTTCTGCAGACCGATATCGTGGTGGTCGCCATTATTCTTTACGCCCTGCTCGGTAAACTGGCTGACGTTAGCGCGCTGTTACTGGAGCGCGTCTGGCTGCGCTGGCATCCGGCTTATCAACTGAAAGAGGAAAACGCATGAGCGAGTCAACGTCTTCTCCAGCGCGTCTCAACGCCGGTACGCCTCTGATTATCAACGGCGTCAGCAAGCAGTATCACGGGCGCACCGTACTGAACAGCATCGATCTGCATATTCCTTCCGGCCAGTTTGTAGCGGTAGTCGGACGCAGCGGCTGCGGCAAAAGCACGCTGCTGCGCCTGCTGGCCGGGCTGGAAAAAAGCACGTCGGGCGAACTGCTGGCGGGCAGCGCGCCGCTGAGCGCAGCCAAAGATGATACCCGCCTGATGTTTCAGGACGCGCGTCTGCTGCCGTGGAAAAGCATTATCGATAACGTCGGCCTGGGCCTGAAAGGCCGCGCCTGGAAAAGCGCGGCGCTGGAAGCGCTGGAAGCCGTCGGCCTGGCAGAACGCGCCAATGAATGGCCTGCGGCGCTCTCCGGCGGACAAAAACAGCGCGTAGCGCTGGCCCGCGCGCTGATCCATCGTCCGGGTCTGCTGCTGCTGGATGAACCTTTGGGCGCGCTGGACGCGTTGACGCGTATTGAGATGCAGGATTTGATCGAGTCGCTCTGGCAAAAGCATCACTTTACCGTACTGCTGGTGACGCATGACGTCAGCGAAGCCGTAGCGATGGCGGACAGAGTGCTGCTGATTGAGGAAGGCAATATCGGTCTGGATTTAGTGGTCGATTTGCCGCGCCCTCGCCGCAAAGGGTCGGTACGGCTGGCCGAGCTGGAAGCGGAAGTGCTGGATCGCGTCATGAAGCGTTCGCCGGTTGAAGAGGAGAAGCGCTACGCGCAGCGCTAATCTTTTACGATAGATAAAAAAGCCCCGAAGATCGGGGCTTTTTTACTGGCAAGGCAATTAGTCTTTCAATGCCTTACTGATCTTCTCATAGAGATCGCCGGAAAGATTATCCAGCGCTTTTAGCTGTTCCAGCGCCTTACGCATTAACGCCTGACGCTCTTCGTTATAGCGTTTAAAACGAATCAGCGGCTCGATCATGCGCGAAGCCACCTGAGGATTACGCGTATTCAGATCGGTCAGGATTTCCACCAGGAACTGATAGCCACTGCCGTCAGCCGCATGGAAAGCGGAAGGGTTGGCCGAGGCGAAAGCGCCAATCAGCGAGCGAATGCGGTTTGGATTGCTCAGCGTAAACGAACGATGGCTCAGCAGCGCGCGAACCCGGCTGAGGACATCGGCTGCCGGACTGGTGGCCTGTAGAGCAAACCACTTGTCCATCACCAGACCATCCTTGTGCCAGCGCTCGTCGAATTCGCTGAGCAGCGTTTCGCGGCACGGCAGCTGCGCCGCCACGGACGCCACCATTGCCGCCAGCGAATCGGTCATGTTATTCGCCTGGCGGAACTGGGAGGTGACCAACCTGTCGGCCAGCTCAACTTCGCCGAAAGCGAGATAGTGCAGACAGGTGTTTCTGAGCGCACGCTTGCCGATATCCGCATGATCGATGCGGTACTCCTCCACGCGCTGCGCGTTATAAACCGCCAGCCACTCATCCGCCAGCTCCGTAGCCAGCGTGCTCATCAGCGCCCGGCGCACTTCCGCGATCGCGGTCGGATCGATAACGTCGAACAGCTCAGCAATCTCATTTTCCGCCGGCAGCGTCAAAATCAGCGCCATCAGCGCCGGATCGCTGTTCTCTTCCAGCAGAACGGCGCGGAAGGCGTCAGCAACGTGCAGCGGCAGCGAAAGCGGCTGTCCCTGTTGGAAACGCGCGACGTTGAGTTTGATATGAGTCGCCAGCAGGCTTTGCGCCGCATCCCAGCGTGAGAAATCGTTGCGCGCGTGGCGCATCAGGAAAGTAAGCTGCGCGTCGCTCCAGTTATAGTCCAGCTTAACCGGCGCGGAAAACTCACGCAGCAGCGAAGGAATCGGCTGATGGTAAACCTTGTCGAAAACAAAGCTCTGGAACTCTTCCGTCACGTTCAGCACGTGATGAACCGGATGGCCGTTGTGCTGCAAAGGGATTACGTTGCCTTCACTGTCATAGAGCTCGATATCCAGCGGAATATGCAGCGGCAGCTTGTTTTTCTGGTCGGCGGTCGGCGGCGTCATCTGGGTAACGTGCAGCGTGTACTGTTCCAGCTCGGCGTTGTAGTCGTCACGCACCGAGAGCACCGGCGTGCCGGACTGGCTGTACCAGCGGCGGAACTGGGATAAATCGACGTTGGAAGCATCCTCCATCGCCTGTACGAAGTCGTCGCAGGTAGCGGCGCTGCCGTCGTGACGCTCAAAATAGAGCTGCATCCCTTTCTGGAAGTTCGCTTCGCCCAGCAGCGTATGCATCATGCGGATAACTTCCGATCCCTTCTCATACACGGTCAGGGTATAGAAATTATTCATTTCGATAACCTGTTCCGGACGAATTGGATGGGCCATCGGGCTGGCGTCTTCGGCGAATTGCGCGCCGCGCATCACGCGCACATTATCGATACGGTTAACGGCGCGCGAGCCAAGATCCGAGCTGAACTCCTGATCGCGAAACACCGTCAGCCCCTCTTTCAGGCTGAGCTGGAACCAGTCGCGACAGGTGACGCGGTTGCCTGTCCAGTTATGAAAATATTCATGGCCGATAACGGCTTCAATACCCAGATAATCCTTATCGGTGGCCGTCTCCGCTTTCGCCAGCACATATTTGGAGTTAAAGACATTCAGGCCTTTGTTTTCCATCGCGCCCATATTAAAGAAATCCACGGCGACGATCATAAAGATATCCAGATCGTATTCCAGGCCAAAGCGCTGCTCATCCCACTTCATGCTGTTTTTCAGCGAGGTCATCGCCCAATCGGCGCGATCGAGATTGCCGCGATCGACAAAGATTTCCAGCGCGACGTCACGGCCGGAGCGGGTTCTGAAGCTGTCGCGCAGCACGTCGAAATCGCCCGCCACCAGCGCGAACAGATAGCAAGGTTTTGGAAAAGGATCTTCCCATTTTACCCAGTGACGTCCGTTTTCCGCCTCGCCGCTGTCCACACGGTTACCGTTGGAAAGCAGATAAGGATAGGGTTCCCGCTCGGCAATAATAGTGGTGGTAAAGCGCGCCAGCACATCGGGACGATCCAGATACCAGGTGATATGGCGGAAGCCTTCGGCTTCACATTGGGTGCAGAGCGCTTCGCCCGACTTATAAAGACCTTCCAGCGCGCTGTTTTTATCCGGATGAATGTCGTTGACGATTTTCAGGGTAAAAGTTTCCGGCAGCTGATAAATAATCAGCGCGCCTTCTTCCAGCGCGTAATCGGACCAGGGCTGGCCGTCGATCTCCAGCGCGATCAGCGTCAGATCCTCTCCGTCCAGACGCAGTGACGCATCCGCCTGACCCAGGCGCTTTACCCGGCTGACAGCCGTGACGCGAGTGGTAGCGGCATCCAGTTCAAACGTCAGATCGATGTCGGTAATGGTGTAATCCGGCGCACGATAATCATGGCGATTCTTGGCTTGTGGCAGTGACGTCATAAGTCCTTCTCTGGTCGGTAATTAGTTAACTTTCCAAGTTTATTCTGCTTACTGAAATGTTGCCATGTTGAATCGTGCCGCCGTGTGGGAATTGCTGTTAAAAGATACATTCTCTTAACAAGCGCACGGATTGCCCTCGACCTGCCCAATGGAATTATGCTGTGATCGGGTTCAATAAATGAGTATTCCAGTTATACTCCTGCGTCACTGCCACTTTTCAAACCAGGGATAACGCTCTTCGCCAGAGGATGCTGAAACGCACCATGACACGACATGCTTCCCCGATACTGACCACACTGCTGGATACGGACGCCTATAAACTGCATATGCAGCAGGCGGTATTTCATCGCTATCAGAACGTCTCCGTGGTGGCCGAGTTCCGCTGCCGGGGCGACGATCTGCTGGGCTTCTACGCTGACGAGATCGCCCAACAGGTGGCGATGATGCAGTCGCTGGCGCTCAGCGACGACGAGTGTCGCTATCTGGCCGATCTGCCCTTTTTCAGCGCGGACTATCTGCAGTGGCTGAAACAATTCCGCTACGATCCTTCACAGGTACGCATCCGTAATCATCAGGGCAAGCTGGATATCCGCATCGTCGGCCCGTGGCTTGAGGTGATTATGTGGGAAGTTCCGCTGCTGGCGCTGATTAGCGAGGTAGTGCACCGCCACCGTTCACCGCAGGCGCAGCCGGCAATGGCCGTTGAGCGTCTGCAAAGCAAGCTGCTCGACTTCAGCAGGCTGACGGCGGATATGGATATGTCGCGCTTTAAGCTGATGGATTTCGGCACGCGCCGTCGCTTCTCTCGCGACGTGCAGCTGGCGATTGTCAGCACGCTGAAAGCGGATTTTCCGTGGCTGGTCGGCTCAAGCAACTACGACGTCGCGAGGCAGCTGCAGCTGGCGCCGGTCGGCACTCAGGCGCATGAATGGTTTCAGGCGCACCAGCAGATTAGTCCGGTGCTCGCCAATAGCCAGCGCGCCGCGCTGCAGGCCTGGCTGGAAGAGTATCCGCATCACCTGGGCATCGCGCTGACCGACTGCATTACCATGGATGCTTTCCTGCGCGACTTCGGCCTTAATTTCGCCAGTAGCTATCAGGGTTTGCGTCATGACTCTGGCGACCCTGTGGAATGGGGCGAAAAAGCCATCGCGCACTACGAAAAGCTTGGCATCGATCCGAAAGAAAAAACGCTGGTCTTCTCCGATAACCTCGATTTGCCAAAAGCGGTGGAGCTTTACCGCCATTTCGGCCAGCGCGTCGAGGTGATTTTCGGCATCGGCACGCGGCTGACCTGTGATATCCCACAGGTAAAACCGCTGAATATCGTGATTAAGCTGGTTGAGTGCAATGGCAAGCCGGTCGCCAAACTCTCCGACAGTCCGGGTAAAACTATCTGCCAGGATAAAGCTTTCGTACGCGCCCTGCGTAAGGCTTTCGATCTGCCGCTGGTGAAAAAAGCCAGCTGATTCGCCCGGAGAGAAAGGCATCTCGCCTTTCTCTCTGTGGACTATCGCCGTTAAGTCAACAAATCTCCCGCATCGCAACGAATTCTTCTTGTGTCTCGTCTCGCGGCAAGTAACATAGCATTGCCCCGGTATCGGGTAATTTTAATTCTGCATAAGAGAGACTTATATGAGCGTTGTGCCTGTAGCGGATGTACTGCAAGGCCGGGTCGCGGTTGACAGCGAAGTCACCGTCCGCGGCTGGGTGCGTACCCGAAGAGATTCAAAAGCCGGTATTTCCTTTATCGCCGTTTACGACGGTTCCTGCTTTAATCCTGTCCAGGCTGTGGTCAATAATTCTCTGAATAATTATCAGGAAGAAGTCCTGCGCCTGACCACCGGCTGTTCTGTCGCCATTACCGGTAAGGTAGTGGAGTCGCCGGGCGAAGGACAAAGTTTTGAAATCCAGGCCAGCGCGGTGGAAGTGGTAGGCTGGGTCGACGATCCGGATACCTATCCCATGGCGGCTAAGCGCCACAGCATTGAATATCTGCGCGAGGTAGCGCATCTGCGTCCGCGTACCAACCTGATCGGCGCCGTCGCGCGCGTTCGCCATACTCTGGCGCAGGCGCTGCACCGCTTCTTTGACGAACAGGGTTTCTTCTGGGTTTCCACGCCGCTGATCACCGCTTCCGATACGGAAGGTGCTGGCGAAATGTTCCGCGTCTCCACGCTGGATCTGGAAAACCTGCCGCGTACGCCGGAAGGCAAAGTTAACTATGACGAAGATTTCTTCGGCAAAGAGGCGTTCCTGACCGTATCGGGCCAGCTTAACGGCGAAACCTACGCCAGCGCTATTTCCAAAATCTATACTTTCGGCCCAACCTTCCGTGCTGAAAACTCCCATACCAGCCGCCACCTGGCGGAGTTCTGGATGCTGGAGCCAGAGGTCGCTTTTGCCGATCTGGAAGATAACGCGGCGCTGGCTGAAGCGATGCTGAAATATGTCTTTAAAGCCGTACTGGCCGAGCGCGCTGACGATATGGCCTTCTTCGCCGAGCGCGTAGATAAAGAGGCAATTACGCGTCTGGAGCAGTTTGTGACTACCGATTTTGCGCAGGTAAATTACACCGACGCTATCGAGATCCTGAAAGCATGCGGCGAGAAGTTCGAAAACGCCGTTTCCTGGGGTATCGACCTCTCTTCTGAACACGAACGCTATCTGGCCGAGAAGCATTTTAAAGCGCCTGTGGTGGTGAAAAACTATCCGAAAGACATCAAGGCATTTTATATGCGCCTGAATGACGACGGTAAAACCGTGGCGGCGATGGACGTGCTGGCGCCAGGCATTGGCGAGATTATCGGCGGTTCACAGCGTGAAGAGCGTCTGGACGTGCTGGACGCTCGTCTGGCGGAGATGGGCCTGAATAAAGAAGATTACTGGTGGTATCGCGATCTGCGCCGTTACGGCACCGTCCCGCACTCCGGTTTTGGTCTGGGCTTTGAACGCCTGATCGCTTACGTCACTGGCGTGCAGAATGTCAGGGACGTGATCGCTTTTCCAAGAACGCCGCGCAACGCCAGCTTCTGATTTTTGCATTAAATATAAGAAATTCATATATATAATTAAGGCCAGCCTCGCTGGCCTTTTTTTATTTTTGTAAATTTAGATATAGTTCACAAAGTTCCGTATTATTTACATTTTGAAATACAAATTTTCTTCCTGTAACCAGAATAAGAGATTAGTAGCATTTTCGAGGTAGATTAACCGGACTGCCAATGGAAAGATGCGTGCAGACACAGGAAGACACCAAACTCTCATCGTAGTTCTGTAAAGAATTATTGACGGCAGTGGCAGGTGTCCAGATAACTCCAATGAGGGTAATAAATAATGATGAAGCGCAATATTCTGGCACTGGTTATTCCAGCCCTGTTAGCCGCTGGTGCAGCCAATGCAGCAGAAATCTATAACAAAGACGGCAACAAGCTGGACCTCTATGGGAAAGCCGTAGGTCTGCACTACTTCTCCGACAACGATGGCAACGACGGCGACAAGAGCTATGTTCGTTTTGGTTTCAAAGGTGAAACCCAGATCAACGACATGCTGACCGGTTACGGCCAGTGGGAATACAACATCCAGGCTAACAATTCTGAAGGCGGTTCTGACGCGCAGGACGGCAACAAAACCCGTCTGGGCTTCGCCGGTCTGAAATTCGCTGAATACGGTTCTATCGATTACGGTCGTAACTACAGCCTGCTGTACGATCCAATGGGCTGGACTGATATGCTGCCAGAATTCGGCGGCGACTCCGCCTACAGCGATCTGGGCATTCTGGGCGGTCGTACTACCGGTGTGCTGACCTACCGTAACACCAACTTCTTTGGCCTGGTCGATGGCTGGAACTTCGCTGTGCAGTATCAGGGCAAAAACGACCGTGACGACGTTCGTCGTTCAAACGGTGATGGCTATGCGCTGTCTACCAGCTACGTTTCGCCAATCGGCGTAGGCATTTCCGGCGCTTACGGTTCCTACGATCGTACTGATGCACAGGCTGCAGGCGTTCGTACCGCAACTAACCCAGACAACTCAGCTGACGGCATCACCATTAACAGCGGTGCAGGTAAACGTGCTGAAGCCTGGGCAACTGCCCTGAAATATGATGCAAATAGCGTTTACCTGGCAGCTATGTATGGCGAAACTCGTAATGCTACGCCAATCTCTTACAGCGGCACATTTGCTGATGGTTCCGATGCTTCTATTAGCTCTTTTGCAAACAAAGCGCAGAACATTGAGCTGGTGGCGCAGTATCAGTTTGACTTCGGCCTGCGTCCATCCGTTGCCTATGTACAGTCTAAAGGCAAAGACATCGAAGGCGTTGGCGATGCTGACCTGATCAAATACGTTGATGTGGGCGCGACTTACTACTTCAACAAAAACATGTCTACCTACGTTGACTACCAGATCAACCTGCTGGATGACAACAACCCTCTGGGTCTGAACACTGACGATACCGTAGCTGTAGGTCTGGTTTACCAGTTCTAATCAGTCAATACGTTATCATCTGACGGGGCTTCGGCCCCGTTTTTTTATTTCCGAATCTCGCGACGCTGTCTTGCCCTTCCACCTGCCCCTGATTTTTGCTGCTTCCAATGCAGTATCCGTTGCATAAAATTTCGAGCCGCGCCACAACCTCTTTATTCGGGCTAAACAAAATCTTGCCAGCCAAAAATGAAGATGAAAAAATCCTTGTCTGGTAAATAAAGGAGTTTTTATATGGATATATTTAACCCTTTTCGTCCGGTGCCATCAGATAGTGAAAAGCAGGAAAAGAGATCGGCAAAAACGACGGAAGCGCGTTTTACCCGCATCGAAATGCACATCTCCTGGCTCAGGCATGACGTTAACGACATCAGACATGAACTGCAGGATATCCGCGGTGAAATTAAAGATGTGCGTGGGGAAGTCAAAGATATACGCGGCGAGATAAAAGACGTCCGCAAAGATATGCAGACGGATTTCCGGCTAATGTTCAGCGCGCTGATTGGCGTGGCCTTAGGGCTGGCCGGCATTATGGCTAAAGGCTTTCACTGGTTTTAAGCCTGCCGGTTAAAAGCGGCAAACCTTCTCAACGCTGGCGCAGCCTTACTTTTACCAGGCCGCTATTCCCTTTCTGTACATCAATGAATCTTTCGCAGTTTTAGCGCAAACGGTTGGCAATTTTTTCAGAGTGGCGTTACCCTGATTCCTCGCTTGGTTACAACGGACTTTTACTATGTTTGAACGCATTGCAGCTGCACCCGCCGATCCTATTCTTGGCTTAGCCGACCTTTTTCGCGCGGACGACCGTCCTGACAAGATCAATCTGGGCATCGGCGTTTATAAAGATGAAACCGGCAAGACGCCGGTGCTGACCAGCGTAAAAAAAGCCGAGCAATTTTTGCTGGAAAATGAAACCACTAAAAACTATCTCAGCATTGATGGCCTGGCCGATTTTGGCAAATGTACTCAGGAACTGCTGTTCGGCAAGGACAACGCTATCCTGCGCGACAAACGCGCGCGGACGGCGCAAACCCCTGGCGGTACAGGCGCACTGCGCGTAGCGGCGGATTTTATCGCTACGCAAACCGGCGCGAAACGCGTCTGGGTAAGCAACCCGAGCTGGCCTAACCATAAAAACGTCTTTCAGTCTGCCGGACTGGAAGTCTGTGAATATCAATATTACGATGCGGCCAGCCACGCGCTGGACTTTGACGGCATGTTAAACGCGCTGCGTGAAGCGCAGTCAGGCGATATCGTGCTGTTCCACGGCTGCTGCCACAACCCTACCGGTATCGATCCTACGGCTGAGCAATGGCAGACGCTGGCCGAGATGTCGCTGGAAAAAGGCTGGCTGCCGCTGTTCGACTTCGCCTATCAGGGCTTTGCCCGCGGTCTGGAAGAGGACGCAGAAGGCCTGCGTATTTTCGCCGCCGGCCATCAGGAGCTGATTGTCGCCAGCTCCTACTCCAAGAACTTTGGGCTTTATAACGAGCGTGTCGGCGCCTTTACGCTGGTCGCCAGCGCGGCCGACGTTGCCGATACCGCCTTCAGCCAGGTGAAAGCCACTATTCGCGCCAACTACTCTAACCCGCCTGCGCACGGCGCTGCCGTAGTGGCTACCATTCTGAGCGATGATTCTCTGCGCAAGCTGTGGGAGCAGGAGCTGACCGATATGCGCCAGCGCATCCATCGTATGCGCCAGCTGTTTGTTAACACGCTGCAGGAAAAAGGCGCGAAAGGTGATTTCAGCTTTATTATCAACCAAAACGGCATGTTCTCGTTCAGCGGCCTGACCAAAGATCAGGTGATCAGGCTGCGCGAAGAGTTTGGCGTCTATGCGGTTAATTCAGGCAGGGTCAACGTGGCAGGAATGACGCCGGACAATATGGCGCCGCTGTGCGAGGCCATTGCCGCAGTTCTTTAGCCGATAATAAACGGAGGGCGGACAACCATCTTCCGCCCTGTCGCGAAATAAAAAAGCCTGCGCATCGCAGGCTTTTTTACGCGTTGCTCATGAATTACTGCAGGAAAGGATTGGAAATTCTTTCTTTACCCAGCGTAGAGCTGGGGCCATGACCAGGCAGAAAAGTGACATTATCGCCCAGCGGCAGCAGCTTATTTTTAATGGCGGCAATTAAATCCGCGTGGCTGCCCTGCGGAAAATCGGTGCGTCCCACGCCGCCGCTAAAGATAACGTCTCCGGAAATCAGCAGACGGGAGGCGCGATCGAAAAAGACGATATGGCCAGGCGTATGGCCCGGACAGAGCAGGATCTCCAGCGAAATATCGCCAACCCGCACCACTTCGCCCTCTTCCAGCCAGCGGTCCGGCGTCAGCGGCGCGCATTCCGGAAAACCGAACATCTGGCTTTGCATCGGCAGTCCCTGCAGCCAGAACTCATCCGCTTTATGCGGCCCAACGACAGGTACGGCATAAAAAGCGGCCAGCTCCGCCGCCGCGCCAACGTGGTCAAGGTGGCCATGCGTCAGCAGAACCTGCGTCACGGTGACGCCCTTTGCCGCTGCCTGAGCTTTGATTTTTTCGGCGTCGCCGCCCGGATCGACTACCGCCGCCTGCAGCGTGACCGGACACCAAATCAGCGAACAGTTTTGCGAAAACGCGGTTACCGGAATAGTTTCATAATTCATAGGGCTCCATTAATCCCGGTACGCCAGGATCTCTTACCAGTGCCTTGCGGGCCCGGTATCAATATGCACAAAGTTACTTCTCGGGTAGTATCCTACACCGCCTGCCTTCATGGAAAGCGCCGCTTTGCGAATATTGCTGAGAGCAATGCCCTCAATATGAAAATCCATTGCCTGGCCCAGCGTATGGTAGCTGTGCTTAGCGACGCCGCTGCCGCGTTCGCGCAGCGAATTGTTAGTAGCCAGCGTACGATAACCGGAAATCAGCTGTACGGGTTTACGCGTATCTAACAGCGCCTGCAGACGATAAAGCTGGTCAAAGAGATGCGGATCAATGCTCTTAACCTGATTGGCACGATAATCACGAAAAAAATGGTTCAGGCGTGTCAGCTCATCTCTGTTATAGCTTTTACCATTGAAAAATTCGGTTTTCAGGCTTTCTCCGGTGTGGAGATTATTCAGCGTCAGTATGCGTGGACGTGAAGTGGAAAGCGAAGCGAAAGCCTGGCCGGGAAGCAGCGACAGGCCTAGCGCCGCGCCACCCAGAGCCAGTAATTTACGGCGATGAGAGTCGAATTTATCCATTAATCTGTGTTACCCAACTAAAAGTTCTGAAACGGCGGAAATGTTCACCGCCGGGAACCTTAACCGGGTAAAAAAGCGACGTCAACCGACGAAACGTGACGGATACGACAATTCACAGAAGGGCTGTCGTACCCGCCTGACGGCTTCACGATAACTTTCAGGCGTAACAGTTGAATAATCAACTACTAGAGCAATAACTGACCTGCTTTAGCCAGTGCCTGCACGCCGGAGCGCGCCGTGACGTCATAATTGTAAATATCTGTACGAAACTGAGTGCGGCCATCATCAGCGACCCAGGCAGTCAGATAGTAGAGGTTAACCGGAATACGGTGACGAACCGGAATATAACGCGTATCACCTTGCTTAAGCGTGCTGGAAATACGCGAATCATTCCAGCCTGCGTCCTGTAACAGCAAATTAGCCAGTTCAGACGCTTTATTCACCCGAACGCAGCCGGAGCTCAGCGCCCTGATATCCTTCTGGAACAGATTATGGTTAGGCGTATCGTGCAGATAAATGGCATCGGAACTTGGCATATTGAATTTATAACGTCCCAGTGAATTCGTGGCGCCTGGAGCCTGTCGAATACGATAAGGGAAAGAGGCTGCGGAGACCATTTGCCAGTCAATCATGGAAGGATCGATTACCTCTGCATCGTTGCTCCAGCCGGAAAGCAGCGTGTAATTATGCTTATAGAGATAGCTCGGATCGCGCTTAACTTTGGGAATAATATCCTGCCGCACCAGCGTAGTCGGCACGTTCCACGGCGGGTTAAGCACCACGTTGTTTAGTGCGCTGCGCATGAGCGGCGTTTTGCGATCGGGACGACCGACGATAACGCGCGAAGCTAAAATCTGATTGCCGTTCAGATAGTATTTCAGCGAGTAGTTGGCAATGTTGACCATAATGCCGTTGTGCATATCGTCCGGCAGCAGCCTTAAACGCTGAATATTCAGCGCCAGCAGCGAGGCGCGCAGCTGGGGAGAAACATTAAGCCATTCACGCGTTCTGGGGCCGATCACGCCGTCGGCTTCCAGTCCCTGCCAGCGCTGGAATCGTTTTACGCCCTCAACCAGTTCGTCCGAATAGATATGCGTGGGATTGGCCGGCACGTCGTTTTGCACCAGCCCAACCGCGTCCGGCGTAGTGGTCAGCGGCGTCTGCGGGGCAGGAGAAGCGGAAGGACTGACCGTGACTTCTTCATCGACAAATCCCGCCGGCACCGGCGCGCCAGACACCACGTCATCCGGCTTCGGCGTATCGCCTTCCGAGGTCAGCATATTAGTACGTTGCAGAATGTCGCGCAGCGCGGGAACATCGTCGCTAAGCTGGCCAGGACGCAGGCTTTGCCGGTTGGTCAACTGCGGCCAGGCGCGATTATCGGCCAGCAGCGCTTTCAGCGCCTGATGCATCAGCGGATACTGCGGATGCTGCGGAGCCAGCGAAGCCACAAAGGTATGCGTAGAGCCCTGCCCGACCGCGCGCTGCCACTGGTTGATCACCGATAAAGTCGGCACCTCCAGCTTGTAAGGCACGTTGCTGTAAAGCCAGGTTTCGCCTTTAGCAGGTACCAGCGAAGTGAATTGCAGATAGCCAAGCATGGCGTCTGAAAGTGCTACATCCCGCTGCATGCCGGTTACCGCGGGATCGGTAAGCATTTTAATCCACTGAGTAAATTGCGGCTGCACGCCGGAAATAGCCACTTCAGCCAGCTGCTGCTGAAACTGCTGAACCGCTTCGCGATCCTGCCACATCGGCTGCATATGATGTGCAGCGTAGAGCGATGCCAGCGTGTTGAGATAAAAAGGACGGTAGCCGCTGCTGTTAAACAACGACTGAAGCTTTGCCTGCGCCTGAGAGACGGAGACGGCGGCTTTCACTGGTGAATGCGGCGCGGCCACAGCCGCAGGAACACTCTGCCCAAGCGCTAATAGCAGGCAGCAACCTGAGCTGAACTTTGCCAAATAAGATCCTGTCAGCAACATCCCTTGCCTCCTGTAACGGGTCTGAACGGGCGACGACCCTGATTAATCACTGTTATAAGTATAGAAAAGAAAACGGCGTTTGCGTGTGCCGCAAGCGCCGTGAGAGAGAGTAATTCGGCGGCGCAAATTTTGCCATATCCGCCGCCGACTATTTTGTGCGGTTTACGTCACGAGGTCAGCTGCGGGGTGATATCCGCCGCTGAATTGGCCGAAGCCGCCGGTTCAGCCGCGAATCCGCGCAGGCCGACCACATGCACGTGTTCGCTGTTGTTGATCACTTTACGTACCAGCTTGTAGGTGGTGCCCTTCTCCGGACTGATATTCTCTGGCGCGGCGATTATCAGCTGCATCTCCAGACGGTCGCAAAGCTCGAACAGCGTGGCGATCGATTTCGCATCCAGACGCGCCGCCTCATCCAGGAACAGCAGTCGGCAAGGCGAGATATCTTTACCGCGCAGGCGACGGGATTCCTCTTCCCAGCTCTGCACCACCATTACCAGAATCGACATGCCGGTACCGATAGCCTCACCCGTTGACAGCGCACCGCTTTCCGCTCGCAGCCAGCCGTCTGAACCGCGGTTGACCTCCACCTCCATAGAGAGATAGTTGCGGTAATCCAGCAGCTCTTCGCCGATGGTTTGCGGCGTACGCTGGCCCATGTCAATCTGCGGATTCAGCCGCTGATAGAGCTTCGCCAGCGCTTCCGAGAAGGTCAGGCGCTGGCTTTTGAACAGATCCTGATGCTGCTCGTGCTGCTCGGAAAGCACCTCCAGCAACGTGGCGTGCGTTTCCCGAACGTTGACGTTAAGCCGTACGCTGTGCACCTGACCAAAGCTGACGTTTTGCAAACCCTGGTTCAGCTGGCGAATACGGTTCTGCTCGCGCTGAATGGTTTTGCGAATGATGTTCGCCACGCTGCGCGAGCTGATAGCCAGCATCTGTTCGCGGGCGGTCAGCTCTTCGCTCAGGCGGCTCAGCTCGATCTCCATCTGCTCAATCGCCTCTACCGGATCGTCCGTACGAATAATATCCTGACGGATGCGCTCGCGCAGATGCTGATAGACCGCGATAAAGAATTCGATTTTCCGCTCCGGCCGCTTTGGATCTTCCGACAGGCGCAGGATATCGCGCAGGTGTTCGTTATCGGCAACCGCCAGACGCAGCGCGCCCAGCGCCTTATCCGACATAGAGCGCAGCTCGTCGCCGCCCAGATAGGCCAGCTCACGACGGTGCAGACGGCGCTCGACGCCGTTATCCTTTACCATACGCAGCACGGCCACCCAGCCGGCTTTGGCGCTGACTACCTGCTCGCGGCTCTGATGGTAGTCGCGTTCCACGCGCTTGAGTTTTTTCTGCAGCGCGTCCATTTCCGCTTCGCAGAAGGTCAGCTGTTTCTCCAGCTGGTTGCGGCGGCTACGATTATTGCTCAGCGCCGTGTAGAGTTCGTCACGACGCAGGCGCGCGCGCTCTTCGGCACTGGCGTCAGCCTGCACACCGATCGCCTGCATCTCCTGCTGCAGCTCTTTCAGCATATCCCGTTTGGCGTCATAAGAGCTTTTCAGCGAGGCGAGAACCTGGCTGTACTGCGTCAGCTGCGCCTGGTGACTGCGCAGCTGTTCGCGCGCTCGCGCGCGCTCCGCTTCCGCCTGCTCAAGCCGACGGCGCAGCTTCTCGTTCAGATCGCTGTTGCCGTCAAGCATGCCCGCCGAATCGGCGTAGCTGAAGTGCGCGCGCCGCTGCACCACCTCGGTGATGGCAAAAGCCTGCTGACGCGCATCGCGCTGCGCCTGCTGCGCCTGCTGATAATCCAGCATGAGCTGCTCGTGCTGCTCCGGATCGCTTTGCAGCACCGTAACCAGCGGCTCCAGTTTCGCCAGGCTGGCAGCATGCTGCTGCAGGAAGCGCGCCGCTTCCTGCGCCTCGTCCAGCCGCTCCAACAGCTCTTCATGGCGATCCTGCAGCGTTTCGTCCAGCAGCAGACCGACGCGCGGCATCAGCCGGTTAAGCTGAGAAACGCCCTCTTTCGCCTGCTCGAACTGCTGGCGCTGCTGCTGGTTTTCGCTTTCGTGACTGCTGATAGCGCGCTCCAGCTCGCTGCGGCGCGCGTTCAGCTGACGAATTTCCGCTTCCGGATCCGAATCGAAAGCGATGCCCAGATGGCCGCCGATAAAGCGGCTGAACGCCTGATGCAGACGCTGCGTTTTCTGGACGTCAAAAGAGAGCGTAGCGTAACGCTCCGCCAGGGTTTCACGCTCGGCGCGCAGCAGCTCCAGCTGGCTCTCGCGGGCGGCACGGCCAAACAGCGGCACTTTAGGGAAGCGCGAGTAACGCCACTGGCGATCGCCAGCTTTAACCACCACCGCTTTTTGCAGCTCTTCAACGTTAAAGACGCTGTCGTCAAAAGATTGCGGATCGCCTTCGATCAGGTAGAGATCTTCCGGGCACTCTTCCAGGCCATCCAGCTGCTCGCGCACCAGCGACAGATCCGGCACCACGATCGCATGACGCGCCGGGCCATACAGCGCGGAGAAGTAAGGCGCATCCTCAATGGTGACGTCGTCATAGATTTCAGACAGCAGCACGCCGCCGAAGCGCTCGGCCAGCTGGTTCAGGCGCGCGTCTTCCGAACCGCCCGGCTGGCTCAGCCTTTCAATCTGGTTTTCAACCTCGCGCTTGCGGCTGGCGACCTCATCGCGCTCAACGGTGGTTTCGCGCTCGCGCTCCAGCAGCCGCTGCATATGCTCGGTGACCTGCTGCCCGTTTTCCAGCGCTTCGCCGGTCTGCTCACGCAGCTGGGTCAGAATCTCCTGGGCATTGAGCCACTGCGGCGCCTGCCGCGTCAGGCGGGCGATGCGTTCGCGCACCTGCTCCAGCTCCTGCCGCATAGCCAGACGGCGTTCGCCCGCGTCGGCCACGTTTTCGGAAAGCTGCTCAATGCGTGCTTCCAGCTCGTACTGCAGGGCCTCCAGCTCTTCCGGCGCATACTGCTGGCCATGCTTTTTACAAAACTCGTTCAGCAGACGCTCGGCTTCCTGCTGCTCTCGCAGCCGCTGCTCCATCTCCGCCAGACGCGAGCGCAGCGACTGTAGCTGGTCAGCATGGTAACGCTGATTGGCGGCATCGCGCAGCAGTTCGCGACCGGTCTGGTATGCTTCGCTGCGGCTCACCGGCCCGGCAATGCGCGCGACCAGCTCAAAGGCCTGCTCAAACTGGCTGTGCGCGGCCTGCGCCACGCTCATTTTTTGCTCCAGCATCAGCAGCCTTTCCGTGGCTTCCTGCTCTTTGGCCTGGAAAGTTTCCTGCCATTCCTGAGCGTTCTCGATGGTCAGCTCGCGGATTTGGCAAGTTTCCTGCGCGCGCTGCAGGGCAGCCAGCGCCTGCTGGTACTGGATCGCCCGCGTCTGCTGCACGTCCAGCGCCTGCTGATAGTCGGCCAGCTGGCTTTTCAGCTCGTCAACTTCCAGCTCGGCGGCCTCGGCGCGCGCTTCGTTCTCTTCCTGCACCTCGCGCGCTTCGGCTACCACTTCGTTCTGCTCTTCCAGACGGTAGGTCAGCTCGTCGATATCGCCTTCATAACGCTCGATCTTTTCCTGCTGGCGCATGGCGGTTTGCACCAGGTTCAGGTGATCGCTGGCGCTCTGATAGTCGGTTTCCAGATCGCTTTCTGCGGCGTTGTGTTCCGCCAGCTCGCGCGCCATTTCCACATGGCGATACTGCTCGACAGCCAGCTGTTTACGGCTGCCGAACAGTTCACTGCGCTGCTGCAAAGCGCCATCCAGATGTACCCGACGCTCGTTGGCGTGGCGCATATAGTCGGCGGCGACATAGCTGGTCGCTTCAGAGATTAGGTGCTTGAAAAGATCGCGATCGGATTGCGTAACGCGAATTGCTTCCAGCGTCATGCGGTTTTCGCGCAGCGCCGCTTCCATATCCTGGAAGGCCTTACGCACGCCGCTGTTTTCCGGCAGCAGGTAGTCGCGCAGCGAGCGCGTAATGGCGCTGGAGATACCGCCGTACAGTGAGGCTTCGATCAGGCGATAATATTTGCTGCGATCGGCCGCTGAACGCAGGCGGCGCGCCACTATGCCCAGGTCGAACATCAGCGAGTGATATTCGGTAATGGAGTTAAACTGCCTGAACTGCACGCTCTCCATCGCCTCGAACTTCTCTTTCAGCTCGCTGAGCGGCAGCACGCGAGCCTGACGGGCATTCACCGTCTCGGTCAGGATTTCGGTCGGATTAATCGAGGTTGGCAGACCGTGGATGCTGAAGGGTCTGATATCTACCTTACGATCGCGGCCAGCAATCTGCTGCAAACGTACGCCGACGATAACGCGCTGATGCAGCGAGTTGACCACGTCCAGCGCCGCGTAGCAGACGCCCGGTTTGAGCTTGCCGTGCAGCCCTTTGTCGCGCGAGCCGGAAGTGGCGCCCGCTTCCGTGGTGTTGCGAAAGTGCAGCAGCGTCAGATCGGGGATTAGCGCGGTAACGAAAGCGGCCATCGTGGTCGATTTCCCCGCGCCGTTGCCGCCGGAAAGCGTGGTGACCAGCTCATCCAGATCGAAGGTACGGGCAAAGAAACCGTTCCAGTTAACCAGCGTCAGAGAGCGAAACTTTCCGCGTTCAATCATTCTTCTTCCTCCGCCTGCGCGGCGTCGTTGCCTTGTTCTTCTTCATTCTGCCGGGACGGGCCGTTTTCAATCAGCATCGCCTCGCCGTCCCGAATCATTCTCAACTGCGCTTCGCGCGGATCGTCTCCGCTGCGCACGTCCGCGCCAAAGCGGAACACGGATTCGGTAATGCGAAATTTGCTGCTGTCATGCCCCATAAACCACACCATGCCCAGACGACGCAGACGACTCAACGAAGCGCGCATTTTTTCCTGCAGCTTCTGACGATCGAGATCCGATCCCGTCGAGCGCTGGTTCACCAGCTTCAGCAGCTTGCCTTCATCCGCCAGCGCCAGCAGTTCGTCATACAGCTCCTGCTGGGTGAAGATGCCTTCGTTAGCCAGACGTTCCGGGCTGAGATAGAGCCAGCAGAGCACTTTGCCTACCATCATATCGAGTTCGGAAAGCACCGAACGCGCGATGAGCGTAGTGGAGCGCGGACGCAGATAGAAAAAGCCTTCCGGCGCGCGGATCAGCTCCACGTTGTAGCGCAGATAGAACTCTTCCAGGTACTCCTGGTAATCCATCAGAAAAGCGTGGTTGTCCAGCTCCTCAATGCCAATATGGCGGCCTGCGCGTAGTTGGCTGTCGAGCGCGGGAAACAGCGGATTGGCCAGCGCCATCGCCAGCTTAACCGGCATCACTTGTTCAATATTTATCGATGACATGCGCCTGTACCTTGGCTCCGTAATCATTAATGGCCTGCCACTCGGCGGGCAGACCGGAAAAATCAGCTTCGGCGACGCCTAAACGCACGGCCTGGTCAACGACGATCCTCGCCACGTCAAAGTGGCGGGCGCGTGGATATTGCGCCAGGTAGTCGCGCATCACCACGCCCAGGTTCAGCGGTTTTTGCTGGGCTTTATAGATCGCCAGCGCCTCTTCGATCATGGCCGCCAGCTGCTCGCGTATTTCGCTCAGCTCTTCATATTCCAGCTCGGAAGGCAGCTCGCCCATGACCTCTTCGTTGCGCAACGTCAGCTCTTCGTCGCGTACATCGTACAAACGCTCGGCGCTGGCGTAGGAGAGCGCCCAGGGCGCGTCAAAATAGCTTTGCATCGACTGACGCAGGCGCTGGGCGAAGACGCGGTTTTTATCCATATCGATCGCGGTACGGATAAATTTGTGTACGTGGCGGTCGTAGCCGATCCAGAGATCTATCGCCTGCTGGCCCCAGCTGATAATGCGGTCGAGCTTGTTCTGCAGATCGAACACCAGCTTATCGATAAAGCCTAAATCGGGGCTGCCCAGGGTCGCGTCCTGAATGCGCAGCAGGTTAGCCTGCAGCTTGTCGCCCGCTGCTTCCAGCGTATCCTGCAGCTCGCGCAGCGTACCGGAGGTTTCGTTCAGCAGCATCTCGCAGCTTTCGATGGCGGCGCGCCAGTCTTTATTCAGCAGCTGGGCGATATCGTCTTTCACCGCCTGCTGCTGCTCGTCCATAATGCGCTGGGTGATATCTATGCTGTCGAAAATCTCGGCGACGGAATATTTCAGCGGCGCGAAGACGTTGCGGTGCCAGTGAAAATCATCGCCGTCTTCTTCCGCCGCATCCGCCGCGCGCTTGAGTTCGCCGGCCACGATAGAGAGCTGCATGGAGAGCCGCAGCGTAGAAAATTCACGCTGACGGATATAGTAATCGGTGATGCCGATAGCGAGCGGCGTCAGACGATAGATTGCCTGACCTTCGGCATGTTCGCTGGTGAAGCGGTTAAGTAAACGCTGGCGTACCATATCGTTGATCGCGGTGTTGGCGCGCACGCTGACGGTTTCGCTGGTCTGTTCAAATCCTTCGCTAACGTGGCGAAAGGCGTCCGTCAGTTCGCCTTCGCTCATCTCGCCATCCATACGCTCGCCGTTAAGCGTGGCGACCGCCAACAAAAAAGCCAGACGTTCGGTAGGCAGCGAGACGGAAAAATCGTTTTTTCGCGCCCAGGCAACCAGCTCCGGCACTGTCTGGGAAAAATCACTCATGCTTCGTCCTTTATGGGCTTCCGCGCAGTTACGTGGATATAGCGACCCAAACTTAAAAATGGCTCCTGGCGACAGAAGCGTTTTTCCAGCGCCAGGATCTCTTCAAATCGTTCTGTTTGCTTGTGCTTTTCGCGCATATAGTCGTGAAAGACGCGCACGCCGGCTCTGTCTTCAATAATAAATCCGGCTTCCGTCAGCCAGCGATAAACCTGCTCCGGATCGCGCGGATAGTCCGGCGACAGGGTTTTACGCTTGCGTTTGCGCAGGTCGGCCTGCATATAGCCGAAGTTGCCCAACACCAGCGTCTGCATCATCAGCCCGTTGAGGTTGTAGAACATCAGCGACAGTACGCCGCCCGGCGCCAGCGCGTCATAAAGCGCGGCCAGCGCTGCTTCCGGTTCGGCGACCCATTCAAGCACAGCGTGAAACAATACCAGATCGACGGGCCGATCCAAATGCTGACCGACCGCCTGCGCGCTGATTTGTCTGAATTCCATGTTGTCGCTCACACCTTTTTCACTGGCGTTAAGGCGGGCGCGCTGCAGCATTTCTTCAGAGAGATCACAGAGTAAGACCTGATGGCCGAGACTGGCGAGCCCGCAGCCGGTTTGCCCTTCTCCACCGCCTGCGTCGAGCACGCTCAGCGGCCTTTGCGGCAGCGTCGCCAGAATCGTTTCCAGCTCTTGCCAGACGATAGCCTGGCGAATACGGCCTTTAGTGGTGCCGTAGATATTCTGCGAAAATTTTTCCGCCATATCGTCAAAGTTGCGATCCTGCATAAGCGGGCTCCGGGCTGGGCAAAAGGTGAATCCGGCGGCTATTTTGGCATACACTGAGGGAGAATGAACCTTTCCGTCACTGCTTCGCTTTCGGGTGGCGTTTTTTCGGACAAAAGGAAGCTGTTTTCATGCTTTTTACGCTTAAAAAAGCGATTGGCGGCCTGCTGCTGCCCCTGCCGCTGCTGCTGTTAATCATGGCAAGCGGGCTTTTTCTGCTCTGGTTCAGCCGCTGGCAGAAAACCGGCAAAATTATACTCTCTTCGGGATGGCTAATTTTGTTTTTGATCAGCCTCCAGCCTGTCGCCGACGCTTTGCTGGCGCCGGTCGAAAATCAGTTCGCCACGTGGCACGGCAGCACAAAAGTGGATTATGTTGTGGTGTTGGGCGGCGGCTATACGTGGAATCCGCAATGGGCGCCCGGATCTAATATGATCGGCAACAGTTTACCCAGGCTGGTAGAGGGGATACGGCTGTGGCGAGAGAATCCGGGATCGAAAATGATCTTTACCGGTGCGGCCGCGCAGAATAATCCTGTCAGTTCGGCGGAAGTTACCGCGAGAGTCGCACAAACGTTGGGTGTGCCACGCAGCGAAATCGTGACGCTGGATAAGCCGCGCGACACCAGTCAGGAAGCGGTCGAGGTAGCGAAAATCGTCGGCAGCCGTCCTTTTTTACTGGTGACTTCCGCTTCTCATCTGCCGCGCGCCATGCTGTTCTTTCAACAACAGGGGCTGCGCCCGCTGCCTGCACCAGCCAATCAGCTGGCGATCGCCTCGCCGCTTAATACATGGGAAAAAGCGCTGCCTTCCTCGCTCTGGCTGGGCCACAGCGAGCGCGCTGTTTATGAGTCGCTGGGCCGCCTCTGGCAGAAGCTGACCGCGCCTTCACGCCAGCCAGGGCAGCAGTGAGCTGGCGGCCAGATCGAAGCGGGCGCGGTTGAACTCTCCGTGATGGATCAGCCGATCCACTTCTTCCCACAAAACATAGAGCCAGCGTCTGGCGATAAAGCCTTCCGCAACGGGCGCCTGCTGCAGATAGCGAAACAGCAGCGCCTCCGCCTGGCCTTCTTCGCACAGCCGGAACAGCTCATATTCGCGCGGCGCCCACAGTACCCTGCCGGGATTGATCATCGACAGCAGCTGATCGCTCCAGGCTTCTTTCAGCATGTTGCTCAGCGACAGATTGCCATGCACCAGCACGCAGGGATCGCTGAAGTCATCAAAAAGTGCGCACAGGTTCTGGCGACAGCGAAAAAGCAGGCGATGATCTTCCATCGTCAGCGGCTCCGGGCGCATATAGCCCAGCGTCGACCAGAGCACTTCGACACGCTGCTTGTACCAGGCGGGCCACTTGTTCTCCTGCGTGCTGTCCACCGTTCCCACCAGTCCATGACTGTCGATCCGGTGCCAGGCCAGCAGCGCGGCGACGATTTGATCCTGCAGCTGTTGCCAGCGTGCCGGCGTACGCGCTGGCGCCTCTACCGAAACGCCGCCCATCCTTTCAATCAGCAGGATCTCATGCTGCGGCGGCAGCTGGCTGACGATTAGCCCGTAAACCACGGGCATACGTACCGTGCTCTCGCGCGCCAGCATCGATAGCTTATAAGCTTCCTGCGAGGCTATGCCCCGGGTAGTGAAATATTTCGCCATCAGCGGCAGAGAATGGCCTTTGCCGTCATAAAGCGAATAAACGCTGGCATAAGGTTGCTCGCTGATACATTCGAGACGGCTGAGCGTCTCGCCCAGCACTATTGAGAGTTCTGAACGAAGTTGTTCCATCTGCTGCTCCTGATTACAAGCGAGACCAATTTGTTGTGTTTTACCTGGTAAAAGCAACGAGCAGAGAAACAGGGCCGTAATCGACCCTGAAAGTTTTACCGCATAGCGGCGCGAACGCGTTCTAAATCTTCCGGCGTATCCACGCCCGCGCCCGGAACGGCCTGGGCAACATCCACGTGGATTTTTTCGCCGTACCAGAGTACGCGCAGCTGTTCAAGCAGCTCAATCTGTTCCAGCGGGCTGGTCTGCCAGCTGACGTAGCGGCGAATAAAACCGGCGCGGTAGCCGTAGATACCGATGTGGCGTAAAAAACTGTCGCCGATTTCATTTTTCGAGACGGCAAAGCGCTCGCGATCCCAGGGAATAGCCGCGCGCGAGAAATAAAGCGCGTAGCCCTCAGCATCCCTGACCACTTTCACCGCATTGGGATTAAACGCTTCAGCCGCCGAGTCGATCGGCACCGCCAGTGTCGCCATGCCCGCGCTGCGCTTCGCCAGATTTTCGGCTACCTGACGAATGATGACCGGCGGGATCATCGGCTCATCGCCCTGTACGTTGACGATAACCGTCTCGTCAGAAAACTGGTATTTCTCGATCACTTCGGCCAGCCGCTCTGTGCCGGACTGGTGATCGGCTCGCGTCATACAGACCTCGCCGCCTGCCGCTTCAACCGCGCGAGCGACTTCATCGTTGTCCGTAGCCACGATTACGCGTTCGGCGCCGGACTCACGCGCCCGTTCCATAACATGCACGATCATCGGCTTGCCATGAATATCCACCAGCGGTTTTCCCGGCAGCCTGGTAGAGGCATAGCGCGCCGGAATGATGGCGACAAAACTCATGGATGCGTCTCTTCCAGTGAAAGCGAACGCGCTTCGGTTTCCAGCAGCACCGGAATATTATCGCGCACTGGATAAGCCAGACCATCAGGCTTGCAGATAAGCTCCTGTTGATCTTTGTTGTAAAAGAGCTTGCCGTGGCAAACCGGGCAAGCAACGATTTCGAGCAAACGATGATCCATGGTATCTCCCTGGTGGATCCGGTCAGACAGAGCGTTAGAATATCATAGCTCGCGCTGAAGCAGTTAACCTCCCTGTCAGCTTAAAACATCCATTCCCGCGCCCAGTTCGCGGCTATTTCCGGCGGCAGTTTCTGCAGGTGAACCGCTTCTGCTCCCTGCCAGCGGGCAAAACGGATGATCGCCTGGCGCCAATCCGCCAGCAGTCCCTCGTTTATCTTCACGCCCGGTTCCAGCCAGAGCTGTTTGACCAGCAAAATTTTTTCTTTACGCAGCATTTTTGCGTCCAGCCGCCCTTTCAACGCCCCGCGATGAAGTATCGGCAGGACAAAATAACCGTATTGCCGCTTCGCTTCCGGCGTGTAGCACTCCAGCCGATAGGCGAAGTTAAATAATTCCAGCGCCCGCTTGCGATCCCAGACAAGCGGATCGAAAGGCGACAACAACGTGGTACAGGTAGCACGGCTGTTTTCTTGCAGCATCGACAGACTTGAATGGTGCAGATAACACTGACCCAGCTTTTCGACGTCAACCGGCACGACCTCTCCCGTCTCCAGCCATTCCGCAAGGATGGTCTTAATCGGCGCGCGTTTCAGCCGATAATAGTCCGCCAGCCAGTCGGCGCGGAAGAGCCCGAGACTCTGCGCGCTGTTACGCAGCATCTGCCTGACCGCTTCTTTTTCTTCCAGCGCGTGAAGGGCGTCGTCCCAGTGCGGCAGCACACGCTGACGCAAATCGTAGACTCGCTGAAAGTTACGCCGCTCCACGACCATAAGTTCACCGGCGGTAAAAAGGTTTTCCAGATGACGCTTGTGCGGCTTCCATGACCACCAGCCTCCGCGCTGGCCGTCCGGCGAAGCGAAATCGGCGGATCTTACCGGCCCGTGCGCTTCGATATGCGCCAGCAGCTCCGCCACTTCCTGCTGTCTGGTTGCGGCCCATTCAGCGTTATATTTCCAGCCCATAGCCTGCGGCGAAAGCATACGATGGCGCAGCAGCGGATAATCTTCAGCAGGAATAAAGCAGGCTTCATGCGCCCAGTACTCAAACAGCTGGCCCGCCGCCAGCGCCTGTTCCAGCCACTCGGGCGGATAGTCGCCCAGCCGGCTGAACAGCACCAGATAAGGACTGCGGGCAACCACGTTGATGGTATCGATCTGCAGCAAAGACATTTGCCGCACGCTGCGGAGAAGATCGGCGAACTGCGCCTTTCGCCGTGGCGGACGCAGTAATCCCTGCGCAGCAAGATGAATATGACGAGCCTGAGTGAGCGGGAGAGATAGCATAATGCACCTGTACAGGTAAGGTGCATTCAGTTTAGCGGACTATTATCTCTAAGCGCAGCGATGCGATCCAGCAACGCACTGGCCTGCTCGGGTGGCAGTTCCGCATCTACCGGCAAATACCACCAGTTGGCGGCAGCGAAACGGCTTGCTTTGACCGCGTCTTTTTCCGTCATCAGCAGTTGCTGGCTCCCTGTGGTCAGCGCTTTGAGCTGCGCTTCGCTGTAATCCTGATGATCGGCGAAAGGCACTTCTTTAACCGGCGCAAGGCCATGCTGACGCAGCGTAGAGAAAAAGCGCGGCGGATGGCCGATACCCGCCATTGCCACCACTTCGGCAATCGCGTTCAGCGGCTGGGCCTGACGGGTCTGCAGGTTAATCGCCTGACCCGGCACAAGCCGCATCGGGATTTCACCAGCTTGCGCGCTGCCGCCGTTATTGATTAGCGCATCCACGCTTTTAAGACGCGAAGCCCGTTCCCGCATTGGGCCAGCCGGCAACCACCAGCCGTTGCCAAAACGTCGCTGACCGTCGATCACCACGATTTCAAAATCCCTTGCCAGCGCATAATGCTGCAGGCCGTCATCGGTAATAATGATATCGATATCGCCCTGCGCCAGCAGCGCCGCTACCGCCTCTTTTCGCCTGGGCGAAACAGCGACCGGCGCGCCGGTGCGCTGATGGATCAGCACAGGTTCGTCGCCCGCTTCAGCTGGCGTTGTCCGGCGATCGAGCACCAGCGGATAAGCCTGTGCTTTGCCACCGTAGCCACGAGAAACCACGGCAGGCCGCAGACCGCGCTGTTGCAAAGCCTGAACCAGCCAGATCACCACCGGCGTCTTGCCGTTGCCGCCCGCCGTCAGATTACCCACAACAACGACAGGCACTGAAGCACGCCACGCTTTGCGCCAGCCAAGCCGGTAGCTCAACCGAATCAGCCAGCTAACGAGTCCGTAAAGCCAGCTGAGCGGCAGCAAAAGCCGCCACAGCCAGCATTCGCCGCTCCAGATGCGCTCAATCATTGCCCAAACTGCATTTTGTGCAGCTGGGCATAGGCGCCCCGATGTGCCAACAGTTCCGTATGGGTGCCGCGCTCCACGATATGGCCATCTTCGACCACAACGATTTCGTCCGCTTTTTCAATAGTGGAGAGGCGATGCGCAATCACCAGCGAGGTGCGGTTCTTTTGCAGTTCGTCCAGCGCGGACTGAATAGCGCGTTCCGATTCGGTATCCAGCGCGGAAGTTGCCTCATCCAGAATCAGAATCGGGCAGTCGCGCAGCAGCGCGCGGGCTATAGCGATACGCTGACGCTGTCCACCGGAAAGCAGCACGCCGTTTTCACCAATCACCGTATCCAGGCCTTTATCCATTTTATTGATAAAGTCCATCGCATGAGCCATCGTTGCCGCTCTTTCAATATCTTCGCGGCTGTACTTTTCATTGCGGGCGTAGGCGATATTGTTCGCTACGGTATCGTTAAACAGGTGCACATTCTGCGAAACCAGCGCAACCTGATTACGCAGCGAGCTGAGGGTATACTCGCGTAAATCGTGACCGTCCATCAGGATTTCGCCCTGCTGAATATCATAAAAACGCGTCATCAGGCTGGCGATAGTGGATTTACCGGAGCCGGAACGTCCAACCAGCGCCACCGTTTTGCCTTCCGGGATAGCAAGATTGATATTATGCAGCGCTGGCGTTTCGCGCCCAGGGTAGGTAAAGGTGACGTTGCGGAACTCTACGTCGCCACGGGCGCGCTCTACGACGCGAATCCCGGTATCCACTTCCTGCTCGCTATCCAGAATGGAAAACAGCGTCTGGCAGGCGGCCATCCCGCGCTGGAACTGCGCGTTAACGTTGGTCAGCGACTTCAGCGGACGCATCAGCGCGATCATCGAAGAGAAGACAACGGTAATCGTACCCGCCGTCAGCGTCGCCATTACGCTTGGGAAACTGGCCGCGTAGAGTACGAAAGCCAACGCCAGCGAGGCGATAAGCTGAATAATAGGATCGGAAACCGAAGAGGCGGAAACCAGCTTCATGCCCTGCTGACGCATGCGGTTGCTGACATGATCGAAACGCTGGCTTTCGATTTTTTGTCCACCGAAAATCAGGACTTCTTTGTGTCCTTTCAGCATCTGCTCGGCGCTGGTGGTCACCTGCCCCATCGTATTCTGCATATTTTTGCTGATGTTGCGGAAACGTTTCGACACGGTGCGGATAGCGAAAGAAACGACCGGCGCCAGCAGGATCAGGATTAACGACAGCTGCCAGCTGTAGTAAAACATCATAATAAACAGGCCGATAATTGAAGCACCTTCGCGCACTACGGTAACCAGCGCGCTGGAAGAGGATGAAGCGACCTGCTCGGAATCATAGGTAATGCGCGACAGCAGCGTCCCGGTGGACTGCTGATCGAAAAACGCGACGGGCATTCCCATCATATGGCTGAACAGGCGGCGGCGCATCGACATCACCACGTTGCCTGAAACCCATGAGATACAATAGCTTGAGATATAGCTTGAAACGCCGCGCACCAGCATTAAGCCAATAACGGCCAGGGGCATCCAGACCAGCACGGAGGAGTCCGCTTTACCAAAACCGTCATCCAGCAGCGGCTTCAGCAGGGACATCATCAGCACGTCGCCCGCCGCATTGATAATAAGCGCAACGGAGGAGACAGCCAGACCCGCTTTGAAAGGTTTGATCATCGGCCAGAGGCGTTGAAATGTCTGCCAGGTGGAGAGATCTTTGTCCTGATGCATGAGTTAACCAGCTTCCAATTGAAATAGCCGCTCATTCTAACTGGAATAACGTGTCACGCCAAACCACTGATGATACCAACGGGGCATTATTTGCGCTCTCAACCTTAAAACGCGCCAGTTTTCCTTAGAAAATTCTACGCTGATTTGCCCCTCCACAGCCGTGTCGTACCAGCGGTAATGATTCGCCAGATAGCGCTCAATTATCCTTTCCGCTGGCAGCTTCCAGGCGCTGTAGCGCGCGGCCGAAGCCAGCGCCACGCGACCAGAGACTCTTCTGAGTAAAGGCGGCGAGGACGACGTGGCGCTGCCATGATGGGGAACCTGAATTACTTCGGCGCGCAAAGCCTTGCCATAATGCCTGACCAGTTGCAGTTCCGCTGGCGCTTCAAGATCGCCTGTTAGCAGCACCCGCCATTTTCCGTCCGTTACCATGATGACGCAGGATTGGTTATTGCCGCTCTCTTGCTGCGGCCGCGCCGGCCAGAGCGGCTGAAAAGTCAGCGTCTGCCAGCGCCAGCTTTGGCCCCGGTGACAGGGCAAGTGATCCTGCCAGCCCAGGCCGCTGTGGATTGTCGCGGCCGGAAATGCTTTCTGCAGGCTCTCCAGCCCGCCGATATGGTCGAGATGGCCGTGGCTCAGAATGATGTGCTGTACCGACAACCCTTGCCAGCGAAGCCAGGGAAGGATCTGACTTGAGGCGGCATCACCACCCGCCCACTTATTCCCTGTGTCATAAATAACCGCGTTTCCTCGCTGAGAAATCACCATGGCCAGACCGTGGCCGATATCCAACATATCCAGGCGCCACTCCGGCTGCCTGACGCTCAACCGCCAGCACAACAGCGCCAGACATAAACCGACCAGCGTAAAGGGAGAGCTTCGCCACCAGCTAAAACGCCATGCAATGGCGGCCAGCAGGCAAATTGGGCTCAGCCACAGTGCCTGCTGGCTAAATGCCAGCCAGCCGTCAGGCAACAATTGCAAAGGATAAAATAGCAGCGACAGCGACCCGTCGGCACCGCGCCATAACAGCTGGCTCAAAGGATAAAATGGCAGCGAGAGGATAGCGCCGAGGATCAGCGGCACGGTAATCAGCGTAACCAACGGCACCGCCCATAAATTAGCCAGTAGCGCGCTCAGACTTATGCCGTGAAAAACAGCTACCTGTAGCGGCATCAGAAGTAAAAAAAGCCCCAACTGCAGATGTAGCAGCCGCAGCGGCAACCAGCGCTTGCTGTGGGTGAAGCGCCCTGAAAGCGGAAACCATTGATACCAGAAAAGCAGACCGGCAACGGCTGACGCAGAGAGCCACAGGCTATCTGACAAAATGCTTAAAGGATCGAAAAAAAGGATAGCGCCGATACAAAGCTGCCAGACCTGCCAGCTGCTGCAGTTTCTTCCCTTAAGACGCAGCAGGCTCCAGCAGGCAATCGCAATAATTGCCCGCAGCGCCGGAGGATTGCCGCCGGAAAGCCAGCAATAAATCAGCGCCAGCAGAAAACCGCTGGCCAGCGGAAAACGATAGCCTGTACGTCTGGCAGGAAAGCAGAGCTGGATAATCCTTGCTGTCAGCCAGCCGACCGTAGCCGCCAGGCCGATATGCATTCCGGAAATCGCCATCAGATGCGCCGTTCCGGTTTCCTTTAGCAGCATTTTAATATCGCTGCCAAGTTCACCCCGCTCGCCAAATGCCAGCGCAAGCATGACGCCTTGCCAGGGCATAGCAGCAAAAATCCGTGTGCTTTTCTGGATTATTCTGTCACGCCAGCTGCAGCGGCCGTCGATCATCTGTAGCGTCAGCGCTTTGCCCGTCAGCGGCGTGCTGTTAGCCAGCGCAAAGCGCTGCGCGTCAAACCCGCCTTCGTTAAGACGTGCGTGAACGGGCCGTAGTTTCAGTTTCATCTGCCATCGCTGACCCGGGCAAAAGCTCTGTTTTAGCCCCTGAATACTGAGCAGTGCGTACACTGGCGGAAAAATTGGCTTTTTTGCTACTTCAATAACACGGACTTTGACACGCTGCGTTTGCGTCTGGAGCTGCTCAATTTCTGTTAAAGCTTCGACAGGGCCAGCAGAAAGCAGGGTTGTCTGCTGTAGCAATTTCTGCGCAGGTGAAACGGCCCAAAGAAAAAGCAGCAACACAACGGCAGCTTCCTTTAACCAGTTTCGTCGCATAGCCATCAGCAGCACGGCCAGAATAAACAGCAGACGAACTGTGCCGGCATCGGGTAAGGACGCAAGCCAGCAAAGCGGCAAGGCCGCAATGATCATCCACATAGCTAATCGACTAAGACTGTAGGGCATACTGCGCTCTCCACTATTTATATGTGGGAGTCTGGCGGGATTTTGTAGCCAGCGCAGCCGGGGTTTTCTTGTTTTCAGCAGCGTTGCGCAAAGATTTCAGGGGTATTGCAGTGTGCGACAGGCTTTTTGCGAGCGGGCTTCTGACCTGATGACGATTAGCGATGGCAGATAGCAGATAGCAGATAGCAGACAAAAAAAAACGACACCGAAGTGTCGTTTTATTGCGTGGTAATGCGAAACCTTAGCCGTAAATATTAGCGCGATCGCGTAATTCCTTGCCCGGTTTGAAGTGTGGAACGTATTTACCTTCCAGTTCAACCTTGTCGCCCGTTTTCGGGTTACGTCCGGTGCGAGGCGCACGATAGTGCAAAGAAAAACTGCCGAAGCCCCGGATTTCGATGCGTTCGCCCTGGGCCAGCGTTGTGGCCATGTGCTCCAGCATCTCTTTTACCGCATCCTCAACGACTTTCGCCGGAATATGAGAGTGCTGGCCAGCAAGTCTTTCAATCAGTTCTGACTTGGTCATAAATCCTCCGGTTAATCCCTGTTGGAATAAGCTCTGGCAGTAACGGCAGGTTCAGGGCAGCTTATGCCGCCCTGATGCAAGCGCAATTACTCGCCTTTAGCTGCTTTGAACGCTTCAGCCATTGCGTTAGAGAAGTTGCCTTCTTCCTGTTTGGTGTTAACAGTGTTGATGGCTTCTTTCTCGTCAGCCTGGTCTTTAGCACGAACAGACAGGCTCACAACGCGGTTTTTACGATCCACGCCGGTGAACTTGGCTTCAACATCGTCGCCTACGTTCAGAACCAGAGTAGCGTCTTCTACGCGGTCGATTGAAGCTTCAGAAGCGCGCAGGTAACCCTCAACGCCGTCTGCCAGTTCAACTGTAGCACCTTTAGCGTCAACTGCAGTCACTTTACCGTTAACAATGGCACCTTTCTTGTTCAGAGAGATGTAGTTGTTGAACGGATCTTCTGCCAGCTGCTTAACGCCCAGGGAGATACGCTCGCGCTCTGCGTCAACCTGCAGAACCACGGCTGCGATTTCGTCGCCTTTCTTGTATTCACGTACTGCTTCTTCTCCGGTAGCGTTCCAGGAGATGTCAGACAGGTGAACCAGGCCGTCGATGCCGCCGTCCAGGCCGATGAAGATACCGAAGTCAGTGATTGACTTGATTTTACCTTCAACGCGGTCGCCCTTGTTGTGGGTTTCTGCGAACTGCTGCCATGGGTTAGATTTGCACTGCTTCAGACCCAGGGAGATACGACGACGCTCTTCGTCGATGTCCAGAACCATAACTTCAACAACATCGCCAACGTTAACAACTTTAGACGGATGAATGTTTTTGTTGGTCCAGTCCATTTCAGATACGTGTACCAGGCCTTCAACGCCTTCTTCGATTTCAACGAAGCAGCCGTAGTCGGTCAGGTTGGTCACACGACCAGTCAGACGAGTGCCTTCCGGGTAACGCTTAGCGATTGCGACCCATGGATCTTCGCCCAGCTGTTTCAGACCCAGAGAAACACGGGTACGTTCGCGGTCGAACTTCAGCACTTTAACAGTGATTTCGTCGCCAACGTTGACGATTTCGCTTGGATGCTTAACGCGCTTCCAGGCCATATCAGTGATGTGCAGCAGGCCGTCAACGCCGCCCAGATCAACGAATGCACCGTAGTCAGTGAGGTTCTTAACGATACCTTTAACTTCCATGCCTTCCTGCAGGTTTTCCAGCAGCTGATCGCGCTCTGCGCTGTTTTCGGATTCGATAACCGCACGACGTGAAACCACCACGTTGTTGCGCTTCTGATCCAGCTTGATTACTTTGAATTCAAGCTCTTTGCCTTCCAGGTGCAGCGTGTCGCGCACTGGACGAACGTCAACCAGGGAACCTGGCAGGAACGCGCGAATACCGTTCAGCTCAACTGTGAAGCCACCTTTAACTTTGCCGTTGATAACACCGGTAACAGTTTCAGCATCTTCGTAAGCTTTTTCCAGCGTGATCCAGGCTTCGTGACGCTTAGCTTTCTCACGGGACAGCAGGGTTTCACCGAAGCCGTCTTCTACTGCGTCCAGCGCAACGTCAACTTCGTCGCCAACCTGGATTTCCAGTTCGCCGGCTGCGTTCTTGAACTGCTCTGCAGGGATTGCAGATTCAGATTTCAGACCCGCATCAACCAGAACTACGTCTTTGTCGATAGAGACAACAACGCCACGAACAATGGAACCCGGGCGGGTTTCGATTTCTTTCAGGGACTCTTCAAAGAGTTGAGCAAAAGATTCAGTCATATTGATAATCTTCAGGATTCTTCAATTTAACGTCCATCTGACTTCCTGCCGGATGGGGTTGTTTCACATGCCCTGTGACGTCCATATCACAGGGTTAAAAAAATCGGTTCGACGACGCTACTGCGGCAGAGAAAGTTTTTCACGCGCATAATTCAGCGCTGTTTCTATTACCTGCTCGATCGACATACTGGTCGAATCCAGCACCAATGCGTCTTCTGCCGGCCTTAACGGTGCGATAGCACGGTTACGGTCGCGGTCGTCTCGCTCTTTTATCTCGGATAAAAGGCGTTCAAAGTTAACACTAAAGCCCTTCTCCTGCAACTGTAGCATACGGCGATGAGCGCGTTCTTCCGAACTGGCATCAAGGAAAATTTTCACCTGGGCGTCCGGAAAAACCACCGTACCCATATCTCTGCCGTCTGCGATCAGGCCCGGCGCTTCGCGAAAGCCTCGCTGACGACGCAGCAGCGCCTCACGGACGCGAGGGAAAGCCGCAACCTTAGAGGCCGTGTTGCTGACCTCCTGAGTACGAATCTCGCCGGAAACGTCTTCGCCTTCAAGAATAACCGCCATTTCGCCATCGGCAGGCATAAAGCGGACGTCAAGATGCGCCGCTATCGGCACTAACGCCTCTTCAGAGGTAATATCCACCTGATGATGCAGCGCGGCCAGCGCCAGCACGCGATAAATAGCGCCTGAATCCAACAGATGCCAGTTCAATGCCTCAGCCATTGCTTTGCATAGGGTCCCTTTACCGGCTCCGCCTGGACCATCAATGGTGATCACCTGGACTATAGGCGTCATGTCGTTCTCCTGTTGGTGGGATGCCTGTACCCGCTCAGGCAAATAACGACGCATATTATACGCTGCTCCACTCGCGATAGTTACCCCTTAAGCGTAGACGCGCGAAAATTTATGGCAGGGCCGTAATCGGTTTGATGGAAAATTGATGTGTAAAGCGTGAGAGAGCTCGCAACCCGCCGCACTCAGATACGGCGGGTTACTAGTTATGCCGACTGGCTAAGACGAGCGAGCTGGTCGAAATAGTCCGGGAAGGTTTTGGCCGTACATTTTGGATCAAGGATGGTGACCGGCGTACTGGATAGCGCCACCAGCGAGAAGCACATCGCCATACGATGATCGTTGTAGGTGCCTATTTCGGCATAGCGGATAGCTTCAGGAGGCGTAACGCGAATGTAATCGTGTCCCTCTTCCACTTCCGCGCCGACTTTGCGCAGCTCCGTCGCCATCGCGGCAAGGCGATCGGTCTCTTTCACGCGCCAGTTATAAATATTGCGCATTACCGTCGTGCCTTTGGCGAACAGCGCTGCCGTCGCGATGGTCATAGCGGCATCCGGAATATGGTTCATATCCAGATCGATCGCATTCAGCTCTCCGCGCGTACAGGCGATATAGTCGTCGCCCCACTCGATAACTGCGCCCATCTTTTCCAGCACGTCGGCAAAGCGAATATCGCCCTGCATACTGTTGCGGCCGATCCCCGTCACTTTCACCGTACCGCCTTTAATCGCCGCCGCCGCCAGAAAATAGGAAGCGGAAGAGGCATCGCCCTCAACGAGATAGTCGCCTGGCGAGGTGTAGCTCTGATTGCCGGCAATGCGGAAGACGCTATAGCTGTCGTTTTGCACCGTGACGCCAAACGTCTTCATCAAATTCAGAGTGATATCGATATAGGGTTTGGAAACCAGCTCACCTTTAATGGTGATAATGGTGTCGCGTGGAGCCAGCGGCGCGGTCATTAACAAAGCGGTCAGGAACTGGCTGGAAACGCTGCCGTCGACGGCGACATCGCCACCGCTAAAGCCGCCTTTGATCCGCAGCGGCGGGTAATCCTGTTGCTCCAGATAGTCGATTTGCGCGCCGCCCTGGCGTAAAGCATCCACCAGATGACCGATGGGACGCTCTTTCATGCGCGGCTCGCCCGTCAGCACGATATCGCCTTCGCCCAGGCACAGCGCGGCCGCCAGCGGACGCATCGCCGTGCCGGCGTTGCCCAGGAAAAGTTCCAGCGGCTCGGTCGACTGAAGCGGGCCACCTAATCCGACAACTGAGCACTCGGTACGGTTTGCAGAGAGCGTGTAGCTTACGCCCAGAGCCTGCAGCGCGTTAAGCATATGGCGCACGTCATCGCTGTCTAGCAGATTGGTCAGATGAGTGGTTCCTTTCGCCAGCGCGGCAAGCAGCAAAGCGCGGTTAGAAACGCTTTTAGAGCCGGGTAGGTTGACGGTGCCGTCGATCCTGGCAATGGGCTGTAACGTCAGGGATTCCTGCATGTGAAACTTGTTCTCCAGATAAAATGCGATAAACCCTGCGGCCTGGCAGGGTTTTCGTTACAAAGCCGCAGCGGAGATTAACCGTGGCGACGTTCGAAGTCAGTCATAAAGTCGGTTAACGCCTTAACGCCTTCCAGCGGCATAGCGTTATAGATGGAAGCACGCATACCGCCGACCGCACGATGGCCTTTTAGCGCGTGCAGGCCTGCCGCAAAGGACTCCTCCAGGAAAAGCTTATCCAGCGCGGCATCGGCCAGCTGGAAAGGCACATTCATGCGCGAGCGGTTGGCCACGGCGACGCCGTTGCGGTAAAAATCGCTGTTATCAATGGTGCCGTACAGCAGATCCGCTTTCGCCTGGTTACGTTTATCCATTTCCGCCACGCCGCCCTGCTCTTTCAGCCATTTAAACACCAGGCCGGAAAGATACCATGCGAAAGTTGGCGGCGTATTAAACATAGAGTCGTTTTCGCTCAGGACTTTGTAATCCAGTATCGACGGCAGTGCTTTCTGCGCTTTGCCCAGCAAATCCTCACGCACTACCACCAGCGTCAGACCGGCTGGCCCGATATTTTTCTGCGCGCCAGCGTAGAGCACGCCATAACGGCTGATATCAAGCGGTCGGGAAAGGATGGTTGATGACAGATCGGCCACGGCAATTTTGTCGCCGAAATCCGGTTCTTCATTAATAGCGATGCCATCAATGGTTTCGTTTGGGCAGAAATGGACATAGGCCGCTTCATCGGAAAGCGACCACTGATTCATTGGCGTAATAGCGCTTAGTCCGTCGACGCTGGTTTTGACGTCGATAACGTTAGGCGTACAGTATTTTTCCGCTTCTTTTATGGCGCTGTGCGCCCAGTAGCCGCCATCAGCATAGTCCGCAGTGCTGTGACTACCCAGCAGATTCATCGGTATCGCGGCGAACTGCGCGCGTGCGCCGCCATGACAGAATAATACTTTGTAATTTGAGGGGATTTTCAGCAGATCGCGAAAATCGTTTTCCGCTTCCACCGCCACCTGCGTAAACTCTTTGCTGCGGTGGCTGATCTCCATTACGGAAGTTCCTAATCCCTGCCAGTTGCAGAGTTCCTGTTCGGCACGACGCAGTACTTCCACCGGCAGCATTGCTGGTCCGGAGCTAAAATTGAAAACCTGGCTCATTTCCCCTCACCACATTCAGATCAATCGATTTCGAGTCTGCTATCGGTTTTATCATTGCCACCAGGCGGCTGCAATGTTTAATCGGGTCAGCCGACCAGTTATGCGGCCTGCGCTGCAACAGCTTGTAGGGTGAAACAGAGGAAGCACGATATTTTGTGAGGCGTCTTCCGGTAAGCCATTTTCATGGCCGATCTTTATTCAAGAAAATGCCACTATGGCCGGGATAAAACGGTTCGTCGGATAGCGAACAGGCGGGAAACCCCGTATCATGGCGCGCTTTCGACACAATCAAAACGAGTGGGCACTATGACGCAAACTTATATTCCAGGCAAAGACGCCGCTCTGGAAGACTCCATCGCACGTTTTCAGCAGAAACTACAGGATCTCGGTTTCCATATCGAAGAAGCTTCCTGGCTGAATCCGGTTCCTCATGTCTGGTCGGTACATATTCGCGATCGCGACTGCCCGCTCTGTTTCACTAATGGCAAAGGCGCCAGTAAAAAAGCTGCGCTGGCCTCAGCGCTGGGCGAGTATTTCGAGCGCCTGTCGACTAACTACTTCTTTGCCGATTTCTGGCTGGGTAAAGCGATCGCCAATGGCGATTTTGTCCATTACCCTGACGAAAAATGGTTTCCGCTACCGGAAGACGACAGCTTGCCGGAAGGCATCCTTGATGCACGTCTGAAAGCCTTTTACGATCCCGAGCAGTCATTAAGCGCCAGCGAGCTAATCGATCTTCAGTCGGGTAATGCCGCGCGCGGTATCTGCAGCCTGCCTTTTACTCGTCAGTCGGATCAGCAAATCGTCTATATCCCGATGAACATTATCGGCAACCTTTATGTCTCTAACGGCATGTCGGCAGGTAACACCGCTAACGAAGCGCGCGTTCAGGGGCTTTCCGAAGTCTTCGAGCGCTACATCAAAAACCGTATTATCGCCGAAGCTATCAGCCTGCCAGCTATTCCGCAGACAGTGCTCGATCGCTATCCAGGCGTGGTTGAATCCATTGCGAAACTGGAAGCAGAAGGTTTTCCTATTTTTGCTTACGACGCCTCTCTGGGCGGTAAGTATCCAGTGATTTGCGTAGTGCTGTTTAACCCGCAAAACGGCACCTGCTTCGCTTCTTTCGGCGCGCATCCCGATTTCGGCGTAGCGCTGGAACGCACCGTAACGGAACTGCTGCAGGGCCGTGAGCTGAAAGACCTTGATGTCTTTACGCCGCCAACGTTCGACGATGAAGAAGTTGCCGAACACGCCAACCTCGAAACCCACTTTATCGATTCCAGCGGTTTGATTTCCTGGGATATGTTCAAAGACGAAGCGGATTATTCTTTTGTTGACTGGAGCTTCGCCGGCACCACGCAGGAAGAGTTCGCCACGTTAATGGCTATTTTCAAAGCGGAAGATAAAGAAGTCTATATTGCGGACTATCAGCATCTGGACGTCTATGCCTGCCGGATTATCGTACCGGGCATGTCCGATATTTATCCTGCGGAAGATCTGCTGCTGGCCAACAACAGTATGGGCGCCTATCTGCGCGACACCCTACTTTCGCTGCCTGACAGCCAGTGGGAAAAAGAAGATTACCTGGCGCTGATCGAACGCCTGGACGAAGACGGCCATGATGATTTTACCCGTGTGCGCGAGCTGCTGGGCCTGGCAACAGGTAAAGATAATGGCTGGTACACACTGCGTATCGGCGAGCTGAAAGCCATGCTGGCGCTGGCGGGCGGCGATATCGATCAGGCGCTGATCTGGACGGAATGGACCATGGAGTTTAATGCTTCAGTGTTTACCCCAGCCCGCGCCAACTACTATCGCTGTCTGCAAACGCTGCTGCTGCTGAGCCTTGAGGATGAGCGCGATCCGCTGCAGTATCATAACGCTTTCGTGCGTATGTATGGCCAGGAAGCCGTTGATGCCGCTTCCGCCGCCATTAGTGGCGAAGCACCGTTCTACGGCTTGCAGAGCGTGGATGAGGATCTGCTCGCCTTCCCGGCTCACCAGTCATTGCTGGCCGCCTATGAAAAGCTGCAGCAGGCAAAACGTCGTTACTGGAAATAAAGTTTTCGGCCCGCCAACAAAAAGCGGGCCGTTATTCAGGACCAGCCTTAAATAAAAGAAAATAAATTAACCCCGACAAAAGTTAATAGAAAGTAACTCAATTATTTCCATAGATTAAATTTTTTATTCACTTCCGATCTTTATTGCCCTTTCCCGTAATAAGAAAAGCCAGCGTTATTTAAAAAAATAATAGATATTTTAAAATTTATTTTAAACATAAATATCAATAACTTAAGTCATATACTGCACCATTTTTTTAACGCATTCAGGTCAACCAGGGTGCCAATATGATCCATATCAATTTCTTGCCTATACTCCTTTGTTAGTATTTCGTTGTTGATTAATTTTGGGAGAGGTTAGTGTGAAAGCTGGCAACCCGTTTGATTTACTCTTACCATCGGAAATGGCTAAAGTCGCTGAAGAAGCCGGCGTCTATAAAGCCTCAAAACATCCCTTCACGACATTTTTCCTCGCCATCACGGCGGGCGTCTTTATTTCGATTGCTTTTGTTTTTTATATCACCGCGACAACCGGGACGGAAGCTATACCGTTCGGCGTGGCGAAACTGATTGGCGGCATCTGCTTTTCGCTTGGGCTGATGCTGGTAGTGGTTTGCGGCGCGGACCTCTTTACCTCCACCGTATTGACTATGGTCGCTAAAGCCAGCGGCCGCATTTCATGGAGCCAGCTGGCCCGCAACTGGATCAATGTTTATGTAGGAAATTTCTTTGGCGCGATGTTTTTTGTCGGGCTGATCTGGTTTGCCGGCCAGTACATGGTGGCAAATGGTGCATGGGGTCTGAATGTTCTGCAAACAGCCGACCATAAAATGCACCATACTTTTCTTGAAGCTGTCTGCCTCGGCACGCTTGCTAATCTGATGGTTTGCATGGCGGTATGGATGAGTTACTCCGGCCGCAGCCTGACGGATAAAATGTTGGCGATGGTACTGCCCGTCGCGATGTTCGTTGCCAGCGGTTTCGAACACAGCATTGCCAATATGTTTCTTATCCCTATGGCCATCGTTATCAAAGATTTCGCCTCGCCAGAGTTCTGGCAGGCTACGGGAACCACGGCTGCGCACTTCTCCAGCCTGACGGTAGGCAATTTCATTGTTGATAATCTTATCCCCGTCACGCTTGGCAATATCATCGGCGGCGGATTGCTGGTGGGTCTGACCTACTGGGTTATCTATCTACGGGACGGCGATCATCACTGATTGCTGGCGACAGGATTAAGCCCTGCCGCCATGCGGCAGGAACGAAAGAACTTTATTGAAAAGGTGATCACATGAGCGAGCAAAATGTAAACCAGGCTGCTGCCTGGGCAGGCTTTGCAGAGGGCGAATGGCAGAACAGCATTAACGTCCGTGACTTCATTCAGAAAAACTACACGCCTTATGAAGGCGATGAATCTTTCCTGGCAGGCGCAACCGAAGCGACCAAAGCGCTGTGGGATAAAGTCATGGAAGGTATCAAGACCGAAAACCGCACCCATGCGCCGCTGGATTTCGATACCGATCTGGCCTCCACTATTACTTCCCATGATGCGGGCTATATCGATCGCAAACTGGAAACCATTGTCGGCCTGCAAACCGAAGCTCCGCTGAAGCGCGCGCTGATCCCGTTCGGCGGCATTAAAATGGTGGAAGGTTCCTGTAAAGTCTATGGTCGCGAGCTGGATGCCGGCCTGAAAAAAGTCTTTACCGAATATCGCAAAACCCATAATCAGGGCGTGTTCGACGTCTATACGCCGGATATCCTGCGCTGCCGTAAATCAGGCGTGTTGACCGGCCTGCCGGATGCCTATGGCCGTGGTCGTATCATCGGCGACTATCGCCGCGTCGCGCTTTATGGCATCGACATGCTGATGAAAGATAAGTTTGCGCAGTTCACCTCGCTGCAGAACGATCTTGAAAACGGCGTTAACCTTGAAGCGACTATCCGTCTGCGCGAAGAGATTGCCGATCAGCACCGCGCGCTGCAGCAGATCAAAGAGATGGCTGCGAAATATGGCTGCGATATCTCCGGCCCGGCAAAAACCGCTCAGGAAGCCGTACAGTGGACCTACTTCGGCTATCTGGCCGCTGTTAAATCGCAGAACGGTGCGGCAATGTCCTTTGGCCGCGTATCTACCTTCCTGGATATCTATATCGAACGCGATCTGCAGGCGGGCAAAATCACCGAGCAGGATGCCCAGGAGCTGATTGACCATCTGGTAATGAAGCTGCGTATGGTGCGCTTCCTGCGTACGCCTGAATATGACGAGCTGTTCTCCGGCGACCCAATCTGGGCAACGGAATCACTGGCCGGCATGGGCGTCGACGGCCGCACGCTGGTGACCAAAAACAGCTTCCGCTTCCTGAACACGCTTTACACTATGGGGCCTTCGCCAGAGCCGAACATGACCATTCTGTGGTCAGAAAAGCTGCCGCTTAACTTTAAAAAATTCGCGGCTAAGGTTTCCATCGACACCTCCTCGATTCAGTATGAAAACGACGATCTGATGCGTCCTGACTTCAACAACGATGATTACGCTATCGCCTGTTGCGTCAGCCCGATGATCGTGGGCAAACAGATGCAGTTCTTTGGCGCCCGCGCCAACCTGGCGAAAACCATGCTTTATGCCATCAACGGCGGCGTGGATGAAAAACTAAAAATGCAGGTAGGTCCAAAAGATGCGCCAATGATGGATGATGTGCTGGACTACGATAAAGTGATGGATCGTATGGATCACTTTATGGACTGGCTGGCGAAACAGTACGTTACCGCGCTGAATATCATCCATTACATGCATGACAAGTACAGCTATGAAGCTTCGCTGATGGCACTGCACGATCGCGACGTCTATCGCACCATGGCCTGCGGTATCGCTGGACTGTCGGTAGCCGCTGACTCCCTCTCCGCGATTAAATATGCCAAAGTTTCGCCAATCCGCGATGAGGATGGCCTGGCAGTCGACTTCAATATCGAAGGCGAATATCCGCAGTTCGGTAACAACGATGCCCGCGTAGACGATATCGCCTGTGACCTCGTTGAACGTTTCATGAAGAAAATTCAGCAGCTGCAGACCTATCGCAACGCTGTGCCAACGCAGTCAGTACTGACCATCACCTCTAACGTGGTGTACGGTAAGAAAACGGGTAATACGCCAGACGGTCGTCGTGCCGGCATGCCATTTGGGCCAGGTGCGAACCCAATGCACGGTCGCGACCAGAAAGGCGCTGTCGCTTCACTGACTTCCGTTGCGAAACTGCCTTTTGCCTACGCTAAAGACGGCATCTCCTACACCTTCTCCATCGTGCCTAACGCGTTGGGTAAAGATGACGATGTTCGTAAAGCTAACCTTGCCGGTCTGATGGACGGTTATTTCCACCATGAAGCCTCTATCGAAGGCGGCCAGCATCTGAACGTTAACGTGATGAATCGCGAGATGTTGCTGGACGCGATGGAACATCCTGAGAATTATCCTCAGCTGACCATTCGCGTATCGGGTTATGCGGTTCGCTTCGGCGCTCTGACCAGAGAGCAGCAGCAGGACGTGATTACCCGTACCTTTACCACCTCGTTCTAAAGACAACAAAGCTCCGGCTTGCCGGAGCTTTTTTTAGCCTGATTTGCCAGCCATCTCACTACAGGTTGCTGGCAAAACAGACTTAACGCAGCTGCAGACTGCGTACCAGCTTCCGGGCTGGTTTACTATGGAGAATTCATCGCAATGTCAATTAAAGGCCGTATTCACTCATTCGAATCCTGCGGAACCGTTGACGGTCCCGGCATCCGTTTTATCACCTTTTTTCAGGGCTGCCTGATGCGCTGCCTCTACTGCCATAACCGCGACACCTGGGATACGCATGGCGGTACGGAGATCACCGTAGAGGAGCTGATGAAAGAGGTAGTGACCTATCGCCACTTTATGAACGCGTCCGGCGGCGGAGTGACCGCTTCCGGCGGCGAGGCTATCCTGCAGGCGGAGTTTGTACGCGACTGGTTTCGCGCCTGTCATGCTGAAGGCATCCATACCTGCCTGGATACCAACGGCTTCGTCCGCCGCTACGATCCGGTTATCGACGAACTGCTGGAAGTCACCGATCTGGTTATGCTGGATCTGAAACAAATTAATGACGATGTGCATCAAATTCTGGTAGGCGTCTCTAATCGCCGCACTATGGATTTCGCCCGCTATCTGGCCAAAAAGAAAATCCGCACCTGGATACGCTACGTCGTGGTACCTGGCTATTCCGATGATGATGACTCAGCGCACCGGCTGGGAGAGTTCACCCGCGATATGGGCAATGTAGAGAAGATAGAGATGCTGCCCTACCATGAGCTGGGGAAACACAAATGGCTGGCGATGGGCGAAGAATATAAGCTGGACGGTGTTCATCCGCCCAAAAAAGAGACGATGGAGCGGATTAAACATATTCTGGAAGGCTATGGGCACAAAGTGATGTACTAACGAGCGGCAAGCCGCTCGTTGTTATCAGGCATGCGCAACAGGCGTGGCATGGCGATCCGCCTTGCGCAGCAGCATCATCAGGTAAATCAACGCAACCGCAGCAATCGTCACGAACAGCACCCGGTCAGAATAGCTCTGCATCAACATTGAGGTCAGCGCCGGGCCAGCCAGGCTACCGGTGGTATAGCTCAGGAGCAGCGCCTGATTCATCGCTACCAGCTCATGATGCGCGACTTTTTCGCAGGCCCAGGACATGGCAACAGGATAGAGCGTAAAGCCTGAACAGCCTAATACAAAGAGCGCTGGCGCCATTGCCGCGTTGCTGAGCATCGCCACCGCGCCCAGGATCACGCCAAACACCAGCACGCGCAGCACCAGCAGTCGACCATAGCGGTCAGCCAGACGCCCTACCGGCCATTGACCGATTATTCCTGCGCTAATCAATAATGCCATCCAGTAACCCACGCTGGAGTCGCTCATTCCCTGATGAGAGAGATAAAGCGGCATCAGACCGTACAGTGAGCCCAGCAGGATCCCGGAAATGATACAGCCGTTAATGCCCAACCGCGCGCTGCGACGACGCAGCATGGACCACATGCGGCCAGCAGGCGCTTCTTCGCCTTCTTCCCTGCCGGTAACGCGGGTGAAAACCAGCGGCAGAATAGCGGCCACAATAAAGCCGGTGACCCAGGGCAAAGTATGCAGTAGCTCAGTTGAAACTTTGCTGACCAACAGTTGGCCAATTACCGTCGCTATATAGTAAACAATCATATAGGCCGCAAGCAGCTGCCCGCGGTTACGTAAGGTGCCATTGCACAACAGCGCGCTTTCCACCACTACCCAAATCAGCGCGCAGCCAATGCCTGCGACAAAACGCCAGATGGACCATGACCAGAAGCCCTGATCCAGACCCAGCGCAGCGGTAGCCAGGGCAAACAGCACGGTGGCAATATAGTAAGCGCGATTAAAACCCAGCCGCTTAATCAACCAGCCTGCCAGCAAGGTGCCAAGCAAGTTTCCCGTGAAATAGGCGGAACTGACCGTGCCGACCTGCCAGGTTGGCAACGAATCATGGGTAAGCCACAGCGGCACCAGCGTGTTAAGCACGGCGATAGCGATCGTCAGCAGCAGCAGGCCGCAAAGCAGCACAATAACGGGACGGGACCAGGTAGACATAGTCAGAAATGACCAAAATAAGGAAGATTTTGCGCGCATAATGCCATCGGGCGGATTATTGTCAACGGGCCAAATTTTACGACCGCACAATTTGCCGCGCGCCGATTTAATTCTTTTATCCGCTGTTGAGTACCTACCGATTAAAAGACAGGCAACCTTTATCTAATTAAATGAAAAACAGTGCTTTATTTATAAAGAGCATTTTTAAATCGATAACTTTTATTGCTGGATGATCAGGCCGCAGACAAAAAAACCTGCGGGTTTAACCCACAGGTTTGTTTTCCGTCTGAAAGCGCTTAGCCAATAAACTCCAGCCCTTTCATATAAGGACGCAGCGCTTCCGGCACCTTAATGCGGCCATCCGCCTGCTGATAGTTTTCCAGTACCGCGACCAGCGTACGGCCTACCGCCAGGCCAGAGCCGTTGAGGGTATGCACCAGACGAGTCTTTTTCTCGCCTTTGCTACGGCAGCGCGCCTGCATACGGCGAGCCTGGAAATCCCCCATGTTGGAGCAGGATGAGATTTCGCGATAGGTGTCCTGCGCAGGCAGCCAGACTTCCAGATCGTAGGTTTTGCAGGAGCCAAAGCCCATATCGCCGGTGCAGAGCAGCACTTTACGATAAGGCAGCTCCAGCAGCTGCAGCACTTTCTCCGCATGGCCGACCAGCTCTTCCAGCGCCTGCATAGAGTCTTCCGGACGCGTAATTTGCACCATTTCAACTTTATCGAACTGGTGCATACGGATCAGTCCGCGCGTGTCGCGACCGTAGGCGCCCGCTTCAGAACGGAAACAAGGCGTATGCGCGGTCAGTTTTAGCGGCAGCGACTCTTCTTCCAGAATCTCATCGCGCACTAAATTGGTCAGCGGCACTTCTGCGGTCGGGATCAGCGCATAATTGCTGGAGGAAGCCTCTTCATCCAGCGGACGAGTATGGAAAAGATCTTCGCCGAACTTAGGCAGCTGGCCCGTACCATAAAGCGTGGCATGGTTCACCAGATAAGGCACATAGGTTTCCAGATAACCATGCTGTTCGGTATGCAGATCGAGCATAAACTGGCTGAGCGCGCGGTGCATCAGCGCAATCTGCCCTTTCATTACCACAAAGCGCGAGCCAGTCAGCTTAGCCGCAGCGGCGAAATCAAGACCAGCGGCCATCTCGCCCAGCTCAACGTGATCGCGCACGGCGAAATCGTATTTACGCGGCTCGCCCCAGCGACTGACTTCCTTGTTTTCGCTGTCGTCTTTGCCCAGCGGCACTTCGTCAACAGGGATATTAGGGATCGCTAAAGCAATGTCGCGAATTTCGTTCTGTAACGCATCCAGTTCCGCTTTGGCCGCGTCCAGGCGTTCGCCCAGCGCGTTCACTTCCTGACGTAACGGCTCGATATCTTCCCCACGCGCTTTGGCCTGCCCGATAGATTTGGATCGGGCGTTACGTTCAGCCTGCAGCGTTTCGGTTTCGACCTGCAGAACTTTGCGGCGTTCTTCCTGAGAGCGCAGCGTGTCAACGTCCAGCTTATAGCCCCGGCGTGCCAGTTTTTCAGCGACTGCGTCTGGCTCATTACGCAGCAGATTGGGATCGAGCATGCTTGTCCTGTGATTAGTAAAAAAAGTGGGCGCATCCGCCAGGCGAATGCATTGAATTCCTTGCTAACCTTACCGCAACGCCCGGATCAGCGATAGCGTTTTGTCGGGCTATTTTGATCCTGTTCAGCCAGCCAGGCCAGCTTTTCGCCAATCTTTCCCTCCAGCCCGCGCGAGGTTGGCTGATAATAGCGCGTCTGCGCCATTTCACCCGGAAAATAGTTCTCTCCGGCGGCGTAAGCGCCCGGTTCATCATGCGCGTAACGATATTCGGCGCCCAGCCCCATCTCTTTCATCAGCTTTGTCGGCGCATTGCGCAGATGTTCAGGCACATCGTAATCGGGCTTTTCACGCGCATCGCGCATCGCGGCTTTAAAGGCGGTATAAACGGCGTTGCTTTTCGGCGCGCAGGCAAGATAGACAATCGCCTGAGCGATAGCCCGTTCGCCCTCAGCCGGGCCTACGCGCGTAAAGCAGTCCCAGGCGGCGATGGCTACCTGCATACCGCGCGGATCGGCGTTGCCGACATCTTCGGAAGCGATAGCCAGCAGGCGTCGGGCGACATAGAGCGGATCGCCGCCGGCGGTGATAATACGAGCATACCAGTAAAGCGCGGCGTCGGGAGCAGAGCCGCGTACTGATTTATGCAGCGCGGAGATCAGATCGTAAAAACGATCGCCTTTGTTATCGAATCTGGCGCTGCGCTCGCCGGAAACTTCATTAAGCAGCTGCGGCGTCAGCAAACGCTCGCCTTTGTCGTTAACCTCCGCCATATCCGCCATCATTTCCAGCGTGTTCAGCGAGCGGCGGGCGTCGCCGTTTACCAGCTCAGCGATCATTCTGCGCGTCTCGTCCGGCAGAACGATATTCTGTTTGCCGTAACCGCGCTCGCTGTCCTTCATCGCCTGATCCAGTACGGTTTCAATATCTTCGCTGGTTAACGACTTGAGTAGATAAACGCGCGCGCGGGACAGCAAGGCGGAGTTCAGCTCAAATGAGGGGTTTTCGGTAGTGGCGCCGATAAAAGTGATGGTGCCGTCTTCAATATGCGGCAGAAAGGCATCCTGCTGGCTTTTGTTAAAGCGGTGAACTTCGTCAACAAAGAGTATGGTACGGCGACCGGCATTGCGGTTCTGTCGTGCACGCTCGATCGCTTCGCGGATCTCCTTCACGCCAGAGGTCACGGCGGAAATACGTTCCACATCAGCCTGGCCGTAGCGGCCAATAATCTCCGCCAGCGTCGTTTTACCGGTGCCGGGCGGCCCCCACAGGATCATCGAATGCAAATGTCCGGCTTCGATAGCCCGCGGTAGCGGCTTACCCGCGGCCAGCAGATGCTGCTGGCCGATATACTCGGCCAGCGTACGCGGCCGCATTCGGGCGGCCAGCGGTTGAAAGTCATTGCTCGAGAAATCCAGAGAGAGTGTGCTCACGCTAACCTCACTGACGTTGATCGTCCAGCGTCACGCCTTTCGGCGGCGTAAAGCGGAACTTATCGGGACTCACCGCGCCGTTTTGCTGACTTTTCAGCGTATAGCTGCTGCGCTGCCCGTCCTGCTCAACCGCGCTGAACTGATTGATTGTGCCGTTAGAAGAAACGTTAATCGTAAACTGTTTCAGGTTGCCGTCGGCGGATTTAGGGGTCAGCTCGAAGTTGTCGCCCAGCTGACTGATATTATATTGCTTCCAGTCGCTGCGCTGATTACGAGCGATTAGCATAAACGGCGTATTGCTGGTGGCGTCTTTTAACCAGGTCGCGCTGACCTGCTCGACAAAAGGATTGTAGAACCACAGCGTCTTACCATCCGAGATCAGGATGCTTTCGTCCGGCGCGGTCATATGCCAGTTAAACAGATCCGGGCGTTTAACCCACAGTTCGCCTTCGCCTTCCTGTACGGACTGACCGCTGCCGTCGGTAACTTTTTGCTGAAAGCTGGCGTGAAAACTGGTGACCTTGTCCAGACGCTGTTGCAGATCGGACGAGGCGTCCGCCATTACGCTGGCGGAAGCTGCAAGCAAACAGCAGGTAATCGTGAGTTTTTTCATTTACGGCATCCTTATTGAAACTTTTGTATCCCGGTTAGCGGGCAGGCTTAACTGTAGCCAGGCAGCGACGAAAGCAACAGGGGAATAAGCTGATTACGATGGATATGAAATGGGGACAAAACGCTAAAATTCAACGGGCCGGATTAACCGGCCCGTCACTTTTGACAAAAAATTACATCTCGTGCGGCGGCGGCGAAAGCACCTCGCGGTTGCCATTATGTCCAGGCGGCGACACGATACTTTGCGCTTCCATCTGCTCAATTATACGCGCTGCACGGTTGTAGCCGATGCGGAATTGCCGCTGGACGCCGGAAATAGAGGCGCGACGCTTTTCAACCACAAAGGCGACAGCCTGATCGAACAGCGGATCCAACTCTTCGTCACCTTCCAGGCCCAGACCTGCGCTTTCGCTCTCCTCGCCAGCGGTAATGCTTTCGATATACTGCGGACGACCACGCGCTTTCCAGTCTTGCACTACGGCATGCACTTCCTCATCCCGCACAAAAGCGCCATGTACGCGCATTGGCATAGAAGAGTTCGGCGGCATATAAAGCATATCGCCCATGCCCAACAGTGACTCTGCGCCACCCTGATCGAGAATAGTACGTGAGTCGATCTTGCTGGAAACCGTAAACGCGATACGGGTTGGAATATTCGCCTTAATCAGTCCGGTAATCACATCGACCGATGGTCGCTGCGTTGCCAGCACAAGGTGAATACCGGCAGCGCGAGCTTTTTGCGCCAGACGCGCGATCAGCTCTTCGACCTTTTTGCCTACCGCCATCATCAGATCGGCAAACTCATCCACCAGCACGACGATATAAGGCAGTTTCTCCAGCATCGGCGGCGAGGTTTCCATGCTGTCGCCAGGCTTCCAGAACGGGTCAGGAATAGGCCGTCCCATCTCTTCCGCCAGCTTAACTTTTTCGTTGTAGCCTGCCAGATTACGCACGCCCAGCGCCGACATTAGTTTGTAGCGGCGTTCCATCTCGCCAACGCTCCAGCGCAGCGCATTGGCGGCGTCTTTCATATCCGTAACCACTTCGGTCAACAGATGTGGGATGCCTTCATAGACCGACAGCTCAAGCATTTTTGGATCGATCATAATAAAGCGCACTTCTTCCGGCGTGGCTTTATAGAGCATGCTGATAATCATGGCGTTGACGCCGACAGACTTACCAGAACCAGTCGTACCCGCCACCAGCAGATGCGGCATTTTCGCTAAGTCGGCGACGACCGGCTGACCCGCGATATCTTTACCTAACACCACCGACAGCGGCGAAGGATTGTCGCGGAACTTGTCGCACTCAAGCACTTCACGCATATAAACCGTCTGACGATGTTTATTCGGCAGCTCCAGTCCAACATACGGCTTGCCTGGAATGACTTCCACTACGCGTACCGCAACGGCGGAGAGCGAACGGGCCAGATCGCGCGACAGGTTGGAGATGCGGGCCGCCTTGACGCCAGGCGCAAGATCCAGCTCAAAGCGCGTGATGACCGGCCCTGGCGAGATCCCCACGACTTCCGCCTTGACCCGATAATCGGCAAGGCGCGCCTCTACCAGGCGAGCGGTCTGTTCAAGTGCGAACATATCGACAGGCTCGGCTTCCAGCGGCGGCGGCGTCAACAGATCAAGAGTAGGCAGCGGCGTAGTCGGCTTCTCCAGCGGCTGCTCATGGCGCACCAGGAAAGGATGGAACAGGCTGTCCTGCTGAATTGGCTCCGCAGGACGAGCAGGCTCCTGCTGCGCCGCTGGCCACGATGGCGCCGCCGGTTTCGCTGGTTCCTGCTGTGCCGCTGGCTGCCACGATGGCGCCGCCGGTTGCGCTGGTTCCTGCTGTGCCGCTGGCTGCCACGATGGCGCCGTCGGTTGCGCCGGTTCCTGCTGTGCCGCTGGCTGCCACGATGGCGCCG
>Ga0157363_1000087_pt1 | contig 69103 bp, 64 predicted proteins | sample AttsexASBM1_FD_111477 | JGI IMG/M metagenome (GOLD analysis project Ga0157363, IMG submission 111477) | Fungus gardens microbial communities from leaf cutter ant in Ribeirão Preto, State of São Paulo, Brazil - Atta sexdens ASBM1 | ecosystem: Host-associated > Fungi > Mycelium > Unclassified ... | reverse complement strand
GAAATTGGGCAAAGCGCGGCGATAACCGCCATGGTTAATGGAAGTTTTTTAATCGTATTCATGGTTATCTCAATATAGTTTAATTTTATTCAGACAATAACCATCCCGCTCCGATCTGACAGAGTATGTCGCTATCATCAGAACAAGTGGAATTCTATTTAGGGTACAAAGGTATTACAGTAACTTTATTTCGCCATAGACTATCTCTGATATAAATGAATAATTTCTTCCGATAATTCACGCGCTAATAAGGAGTTCATTAAGTGATCCTGCGCGTGCACCATGATTAACGTCATCGGCTGGCGGCCTTCGCCCGCATCCTGCTCGATCAGTTTGGTCTGCATCTTGTGCGCCTGGCGCGCGTAGCCGTCGGCTTCGCGCAGCAGGCTTTTCGCTTCGTCAAGGTTGCCCTGGCGCGCCGCGTGCAGCGCTTCAAAGCACAGGCTGCGCGACTGACCGGCATTGACGATAATTTCCATTACGGCTTCTTCTAATACGATCATCACAATTACTCTCTGTCAAAACTGTTATTCAACGCGGTGGCGGCAAACCACTCTCCGCTCTTTTTAATAGTGCGTTTCTGCGTGGCTAAATCGAGCTGGATAAACCCGTAGCGATTTTTGTACGCATTGCACCACGACCAGTTATCAATAAACGTCCACATATGGTAGCCAAGACAATTGCACCCTTCGCTAATACCCTTATGCAGCCAGGCTAAATGCTCAGAAATAAACTCGATGCGGTACCGATCGTTTATCTGCCCGTTTTCAATAAAGCGCTGCTCGTTTTCGACGCCCATGCCGTTTTCAGAAATAAAGCAGCGAGGGTTGCCGTAATTGTCGCGCAGGTTGACCAGAATATCGTAAATACCCGGCTCGTAGATTTCCCAGCCGCGGTACGGGTTCATCTTGCGGCCCGGCATCTCGTAGCTATCAAAGAACCACTCCGGCATAAACGGCGCCTGCGGGTTCACCGCGCTGTCGCGACACTTCACGCGACGCGGCTGATAGTAGTTCACGCCGAGCAGGTCGATTTTCCCTTCCGCAATCAGGAAACCGTCCTCCGGTTTACAGGCGGGTAATTGATCGTAGGATTTCAGTAGCGCCACCAGGTCCGCGGGGTATTCGCCGCGCAGGACCGGGTCAAGGAAGCTGCGGTTAAACATCAGATCCGCGATGTGCGCCGCCTTCACGTCAGCCGGGTTCTGCGAACGCGGGTACGACGGCGTCAGGTTCAGCACGATGCCAATTTCACCCGCGTAATGCCCGGCGCGGTAGGCGCGAACGGCCTGCGCGTGGGCCAGCACGGTGTGATACGCCACGGTGGCTGCCCGACGAAAATCCACCACGTTCGGATAGTGGAAGTCGTACAGATAACCGCCTTCAACCGGCACGATCGGCTCGTTGAAGGTAAACCAGTGCAGCACGCGATCGCCGAACAGCTCGAAGCAAATCTGCGCATAGCGGGCGTAAGCGTCCACCACGTCGCGGTTTTCCCAGCCGCCGATTTCCTGCATCGCCATCGGCATGTCGAAGTGGAACAGGGTGATAAACGGCGTGATGCCCTGTTCATTCAGCTCATCAATGACCTGATTGTAAAAATCGACCGCTTCCGGGTTCACTTCACCGATACCGTCGGGGATCAGGCGCGCCCAGCTTATCGAGGTGCGAAAGCTGTTGTGGTTCAGCTGCTTTAACAGCTGAATGTCCGTTTTCCAGTGCTGATAAAACGTGGAGGTCTGCTGCGGCCCCACGCCGTTGTGAAAACGGTTCGGCTCGCGGGCAAACCAGTAATCCCACGTGGTTTCCCCCTCTCTTGCCCCTTCCGTCTGGAGAGCGGAGCTTGCGCTGCCCCACCAGAAGTTATCGGGAAATGCGTATTTCATGACCATTCCTCTTTGACTTAATTGCTAACTGTTTCAGCGTTACCGACGGTTGCCTGGGCCTTCTTCTCTTCGTTTTTGATGAGCGTACGCTCATAGGCGCGCAGGAACGGCAGGTACATCAGCGCCGACATCACCATGCAGACCAGGCACATCACCACCGGGCTGAGCGCCCAGTTTGCCGCCCACGACGCGCCAATCGGTGCTGGGGTGGTCCACGGCGTTAACGACACAACCTGTGCCAGCCAGCCGAGCTTTGTTGCACCGTACGCCAGGCAGGCGTTGACCAGCGGAACGAACACGAACGGGATAAACAGCATCGGGTTCATGATGATCGGCGCGCCGAACAGAATCGGTTCGTTGATGTTAAAGAAGCTTGGCACCACGCCCATTTTGCCGATGGTGCGCAGGTGGGTCACGCGGCTGCGCAGCAGCAGGAACGCCAGCGGCAGCGTGGAGCCTACGCCGCCAATCAGCAGGTAGTGATCCCAGAAGCCCTGCAGGTAAACGTGCGGCAGCGCCGCGCCTGCCGCCAGCGCCGCCTGGTTTGCGGAGAGGTTCGCCATCCAGAACGGGTTCATGATGCCGGTGACGATCAGCGAGCCGTGAATACCGGCGAACCAGAAGATCTGGCACAGCAGCACGGAGAGCAGAATGGCGGGCAGGGAGTCAGAGGCGGACACCAGCGGTTCCAGCAGGTGCATAATCGCCTGCGGGATGATCATCCCGGTCTGCGCTTCGATGAACAGGTTCAACGGGTGCAGCGTGCCGATCACCACCATCACCGGGATCAGGATCTCAAACGAACGCGCTACGCCGGTCGGCACTTCCTTCGGCAGGCGAATGGTGACTTTGTTTTCCTTCAGCCACGCATACACGCGGGTGGAGTAAATCGCGGTGATAAGCGCGGTGAAAATCCCCTGACCGGACAGATACTGGGTCGAGATTTTGCCGTCGGCATAGGGCGCGGCGACCAGCAGGAAGGCCATAAAGGCCAGCAGGCCGGACATCACCGGGTCGAGGTTGAACTGACGCCCCAGGCTTGCCCCAATCCCCACCGAGATGAAGAAGGTCATCACGCCCATGCTGAGGTTAAACGGCAGCATCAGCTGCTCGCGGTAGGTCTGGGAGAAATCCAGCCAGCCGCGGGCGAAGCTGTTGGTGGTATCCGCCGAGAACGGCGGGAAGATGAACACCAGCATAAACGAGCCGATGATCATAAACGGCAGCGCGGCGGTAAAGCCGTCGCGGATTGCAATCACATACTTTTGCTGACCAAGCTTCGCGGCCAGCGGGGTAATTGACTGCTCAATCACCGCGACCATCGATTGATATAACGAACTCATGTGAACACCTTTTAGTGTGCCGCTTCGATGAGCGACAGAGCATAGTCCAGTACTTTATCGCCACGCTGCATGCCGTAGTCCATCATGTCGATGGGCTGTACCGGAATGCCTTGCGTCGCCGCCTTGTCTGAGAGCGTCTTTAACATGTATTTCACTTGCGGTCCGAGAAGGACAACCTGGTATTGCGGAAACTGCGTATCAAATTCGGAAACACCGTACGCATCAATCTTCACCGGCAAACCACGTTCTTTCGCGACATCGACCATTTTGCTGACTAACAGGCTGGTGGACATCCCGGCAGAGCAGCACAGCATAATCTTGAACATCGACAACCATCCTCTAAATGTAAAAAGTTATTGCGAGGATGATTGGACATCATACGGAAACCGGTTTCCATTTATAAAAGACAGAAGTGTGACAACCATCAAGAAGCTGTGCTTATGGGGCTTATTACCACGATCTGCATCACGGAATTTGGCTGTAATGACGTCATTTTGAGTGGAAACGGAAAATCGGTTTCCATGAAAAACGGAAACGGATATACTCCGTACTGGCTATAATGTGAGCCGTAGCGGTAATGGAAATTGCAGGCATATAGTTGGCCTGCCAGGGGAGAGAGATGTCTACAATCAACGATGTATCACGTCTGGCCGGGGTGTCCAAAGCCACGGTATCACGGGTGTTGAGCGGATCACGCGGCGTGAAGGAAGCCAGCCGTCAGGCCGTTTTAAAAGCGGTGGATGAGCTGAACTATCGGCCCAACGTGATTGCACAGTCGCTGCTCAGTCAGTCGACGGGCTGCATTGGCGTGATTTGCGCGCAGGAAAACATTAACCAGACCACCGGTTATCTGTACGCGCTGGAAAAACAGCTCAGCCAGCATCAAAAACACCTCCTGCTGCGCTTCGCGCACAGCAAAGCGGAAGTGATGAACGCCCTCGAAGAACTCTCCTGCGGCCTGTGTGACGACATCCTGGTGATTGGCGCGCGTTTCCCGCTGGACGTCGACATGGATAACGTCATCCTCGTTGACTGCATGGAGTCTGATAACGTCAACAGCATCCATTTCGATCACGCGTTTGCCGCCGAAACCGCCTGTAACTACCTCACCAGCCAGGGTCGCCGGCAGATTGCGCTGATCCACCCGCACGGCAGCGGTTTTGCCGACCAGGTGCTGCTCGGCTACAAGCACGCGCTGGAGAAAAATTTCCTGCCCTTTAATCGCAACCTCGTTTTTATGGACGCGACCTCGTCGTCCGTTGCGCTGCAGGAGCTGCTGAACAACGCGACCACGCTGAACTTCAACGCGCTGCTGGTGGCCGACGAGCAGGAAGCCCAGCGGGTGATCCCGCAGCTGCAGGCGTTTAACAAATCGGTGCCGGACGACATCATGGTCTTCAGCCTGGGCGGGTCGCTGCATCTGCCGGGTATTCCGGTGATCCCGGCCATTGAGTATTCAATGGATGCGATGGCAGCGCGCATCGTGAGCTGGCTGACGGAGAAAACGCAGATGCTGGGGTCCTATGTGCTGCGCGGGGATTTAATTATTCCGGATATGCGTAAGCGCTAAAAATGTTTCGTAGGCCGGGTAAGCGCAGCGCCACCCGGCGAGAACTCAGTAATCTTCCATACAATCCACCTGGCTTACGGCATCCCAGTAGGCGTCCAGGTTGTCGCGCTTCACGGCGGTAATGGCATTTTTGATCAGCAGCTGGTTGGCCTCCGACGACATAATCATCGCCTGCCAGGCCTTATCGCTCTGTTTTTTCTGCGGCGTACAGGCTTTCTTCACATCTTTCAGCACCTGCTGTTTTATCTGGGCCTCTTTCGCCGGATCGTCCTTCTCCCGAGCGTGGACAAACGCGGCGAACAGCAGGCAAACGAGCAGGCAAACCAGGTGCGCAGCTTTCATCGAAACCTCCAGTTAACGTCACATGCTTCCCATGAAATATATCGTTACATTCAGTGTAGCGATTCCAGCCGAAAGTATGATTTTCTCTTTTCTGCGCATCAGAATCGCCCACCGAGAAGTTACTGAATACCGCCGCCCAGCGACTGCCACAGCGTAATGCGGTTTTCCAGGTCGGTTTGCTGCAGCGCAATCAGCGATTCCTGCGCCGACCACAGCGACCGCTGCGCGGTCAGTACCGTCAGATAATCCCCCGCGCCCACCTTATAGCTGCGCGTTGCCACATCCAGCGTTTTTTGCTCCGCCGCCACGTATTCGCGCTGGGCGTCGAGCTGCTCGCTCAGGGTTTCACGCCGCGCCAGCGCGTCGGCCACGTCCTTAAACGCGCTCTGGATGGCTTTCTCGTAGGTGGCGATCAGCCCCTTCTTCTCCGCTTCCGCGTAGCGCAGCTGCGCCAGGTTGTTCCCGCCGCTGAACAGCGGCAGGGTGATGGACGGCGCGAACGACCAGACCTTCATCCCGTGGCTGAACAGGGAGGAGAGCGAGTCGCTGCCGACGCCCGCGCTGGCGGTCAGCGAAATGGTCGGGAAGAAGTTGGCGCGCGCCGCGCCGATGTTGGCGTTGGCGCTCAGCAGATTATGTTCCGCCTCCTGAATGTCCGGGCGGCGCAGCAGCGCGCTGGAGCTGACGCCCGCCGGGATCAGCGTGATGGCGTTGTCGCTCAGGCTCTCCAGCGTGCCGGGCAGCAGGTTCTCCGGCACCGTATCGCCCGCCAGCAGATTGAGGGCATTTTTGTCCTGTATCACCAGCGTCCGGTAGCTCGCCACGCTGGCGCGCGCCTGCTGGTATACCGCCATCGCTTCACTGACGTCCGTCGCCGCCGCCACGCCCACTTCCTGCTGGCGCTTCACAATCTTCAGCGAGTTTGCCGCGCTCTCCATCGTGGATTTCGCCAGCGCCAGGTTGCTGTTATCCGCCGCCAGCGTCACCCAGGCCGTGGTCAGCTCGCTAACCATCGTCAGGCGCGTGTTCTGCGCGGTGAACTCGCTGGCAAGCCAGGTTTCACGCGCGGCGCGGGAGAGGCTCTGGTTGCGGCCAGACAGATCCAGCTCGAAGCTGGAGACCGCGCCGTTGGCTTCGTCGCTGGTGGTCACGCCGCTCGCCAGCGTGCGGCTGCGGGTGTGGCTCAGCCCGGCGTCCACCGTCGGGAACAGGGATGAGCGCGTTTCACCATACAGGGCGCGAGCGGCGTCGATATCCGCGATTGCTTTTTGCACGTCGCGGTTGCTGTTAAGCCCCATCGTCACCACGCTTTTCAGCCGCGCGTCGTTCATCACCTGCTGCCACTGGCTCACCACGGCGGTGGCTTCGCCATGCGCGCCGGGCAAGGTTGCCGGGACGGGGGCGTCCGGGCGTTGATACGTTGGGTCTAACGACACACAGCCCGCGCTCAGTAGAGCTAACGCTAAAATAGATACACGAAACATTATGACCTCCGGTTTGCGTGCTTACCGGAGAACAGACGTTTCACCAGTACAAAGAATAAGGGGACGAAGAAGATCGCCAGCAGCGTCGCGGCCAGCGTCCCGCCGATAATGCCGGTACCAATCGCCACGCGGCTGTTGGCACCTGCCCCGGTTGCCACGGCCAGCGGCGTCACCCCTGCGATAAACGCCAGCGAGGTCATGACGATCGGCCGCAGGCGCGTCTGGGCGGCACGCAGCGCGGCGCGCGTCAGGGAGTAGCCTTCCGCGACTTTGGCTTCGGCAAATTCCACAATCAGGATGGCGTTCTTCGACGACAGGCCGATGGTGGTCAGCAGCGCCACCTGGAAGTAAACATCGTTGTTCAGCCCGCGCAGGGAGGCGGCGACGGCCGCGCCCAACACGCCAAGCGGGATCACCAGAATGACCGAAATTGGCACCGACCAGCTCTCATACAGCGCCGCCAGGCACAGGAACACCACCAGAATCGAGAGGGCGTAGAGGCTCATCGCCTGACCGCTCGCCAGCTTTTCCTGCAGCGACAAGCCGCTCCACGCCCAGGTGCTGCCGGATGGCAGGCTGTTTGCCAGCTGCTCCATTTTGCTCATCGCCGTGCCGGAGCTAGCGCCGCTGGCGTTTTCGCCCTGAATTTCATACGCCGCCGAGCCGTTGTAGCGCACCAGGCTTTCCGGGCCATACTCCCAGCGGGTGGTGGCGAAGGCGGAGAACGGGGTCATGGTGCTGTCGCTGCCGCGCACATACCATTTGTTGAGATCGGAAGGCACGGCGCGATAGTCGCTGTCGCCCTGGATGTAGACCTTTTTCACGCGGCCGCGATCGATAAAGTCGTTCACGTAGGTTCCGCCCCAGGCGCTGGAGAGGGTGTCGGTCACGTCGCTCAGGGACAGCCCCAGCGACACGGCCTTGTTGTTGTCGATATCCACCTGAAGCTGCGGCATCTGCGGCAGATCGTTGGCGCGCACGGCGTGCAGCGAGCTGTCCTGGTTGGCTTGACCAATCAGCTGGTTACGCAGCTTCAGCAGCGCGTCGCGGTCGGTGCCGCCGCTGGCCATCAGCTCAAAGGTAAAGCCGTTGCTCTGGCCCAGGCCGTCCACCGCAGGCGGCGTCATGGCAAAGATGGTCGCATCGCGGATGGTGCTCAGCTCCTGCGTGGCGCGCAGGGCAATGGCCTGAGCGGTATTCTCATCGCCTTTACGCTCTGACCAGTTTTTCAGGGAGACAAACGCCATCCCGGCGTTCTGGCCGCTGCCGCTGAAGCTGAAGCCTTCAATGGTGAAGATGACGTTGGTATTGGCTTTCTCTTTGGTGAGGAACCACTCGCGCACCTGGCGGCTTACCTCGGCGGTACGTACCGTGGTTGCGCCAGCAGGCAGGGTGTACTGCACCATGATTTCGCCCTGATCTTCCGTCGGCAGGAAGCTGCCCGGCAGCTTCAGCATCGCGAAGCCCATCGCGCCGCAGAGCAGGGCGTAGATGACCATCATGCCGCCGGAGCGGCGCAGGGCGCGCAGCACCCTGTTCTGATAGCCGTGCTCGGTCCTGCTGTAGAAGCGGTTAAACGCGCCGAAGAAGCCCTTTTTGTGCGGGGGCGTATGGCGCAGGATCGCGCCGCAGAGCGCCGGGGTCAGGGTTAACGCCACCACCACGGAGAGGAACATCGCCGAAATAATGGTGACCGAGAACTGGCGGTAAATCACCCCGGTGGAGCCGCCAAAGAAGGCCATCGGCAGGAATACCGCGGAGAGCACCAGCGCAATGGCGATCAGCGCGCCGGAGATTTCGCCCATCGATTTTTCGGTCGCTTCGCGGGCGGGCAGCCCCTCGTCGCGCATAATACGCTCGACGTTTTCCACCACCACGATGGCGTCATCCACCAAAAGCCCAATCGCCAGCACCATCGCAAACAGCGTCAGGGTATTGATGGAGTAGCCGAACAGCGCCAGCACGCCGAAGGTGCCCAGCAGAACGACAGGCACCGCCAGCGCCGGGATCAGCGTCGCGCGGATGTTTTGCAGGAACAGGTACATCACCACCACCACGAGGATAATGGCTTCGAACAGGGTTTGAATCACGTCCTCAACGGAGATCTTGATGAACTCGGTGCTGTCCTTCGGGTAGGCCACGTCGTAGCCTTCCGGCATCGACTTTTTGAACTCGGCAATCTTGTCTTTTACCGCCGTCGCGGTGTTGAGCGCGTTCGCACCCGGTGAAAGCATCACCGCCATACCCGCCGCCGGGTGGCCGTTCAGCTTCGCGGTGGCGGTGTAATCTTCGCTGCCCATCTCCACGCGGGCGACGTCGCTGATGCGCACCACCGCGCCGCTGGACTGGCTCTTCACAATGATGTTTTTAAACTGATCCACCGTCTGCAGGCGCGACTGGGCGCGGACGGTGGCGGTCAGCTGCTGGGCGTTCGACGAGGGCAGTGCGCCGATTTTACCGGCGGAGACCTGCACGTTCTGGGCTTCAATCGCGCTCTGCACGTCGGACGGCATCAGCGAGTAGGACGCCAGCTTCGCCGGGTCGAGCCAGATGCGCATCGCGTATTCCGCACCGAACACCTGCAGGCTGCCGACGCCCTCCACGCGCGCCAGCGGGTCCTGCATATTGCTCACCAGCCAGTCGGCGATATCCGAGCTGCTGGCGGCGTCGGTTTTGTCGTACACGCCCATGATCAGCAGGAAGTTGCTCTGCGATTTCTCGACGGTAATGCCGGACTGCTGCACCTCGGTCGGCAGGCGCGATTCCGCCTGCTGGACCTTGTTCTGCACCTGCACCTGGGCGGTGTCAGGGTCGGTTCCCTGCTCGAAGGTGACGTTGATGCTCACCGATCCGTCCGAGCTGCTGGTGGAGGTGAAGTAAAGCAGGTTATCCAGCCCGGTGAGCTGCTGCTCGATCACCTGCGTCACGCTGTTTTCCAGCGTCTGCGCGGAGGCGCCGGTGTAGGTGGCGGAGATTTTGATCGACGGCGGGGCGACGTCCGGATACTGCGCGACCGGCAGCGTGCGGATCGCCAGCATCCCGGCGAGCATGATGAGAATGGCGATAACCCAGGCAAAGACCGGGCGACGCACGAAGAAGCGGGAAAACATCAGGCGTTTCCTCCGCTGGCTTTCATCTCTTCGGCTTTCACTTCCTGCCCGGCGGCCACTTTGTCGGTGCCTTCCACAATCAGCTTATCGCCCGCCTTCAGGCCGCTCAGCACCAGCCATTTGTCGCCGTAGGTGTCACCCGTCTCCAGCTGACGCTGCTCGACCTTGCTGCTGGCGTTTACCACCAGCGCGGTAGCGGTGCCTTTGGCATCGCGGGTAATGCCCTGCTGCGGCGCGAGGATCGCGTCGTTCATGACGCCTTCATCCACCCTGGCGCGAACGAACATCCCCGGCAGGAGCTGATGCTGCGGGTTCGGGAAGACGGCGCGCAGCGTGACGGAGCCGGTTGATTTATCCACCGCCACTTCGGTTAACGCCAGACGGCCTTTCTCGCTGTAGGTGCTGCCGTCTTCGAGGATTAACGACACGCTTAGCGTATCGCTATTGGTGGCAAGGGTTTGCTTGCGTAAACGCAGCAGATCGGCGCTGGAACGCGTGAGATCGACGTACATGCTGTCGAGCCCGCGAACGGTGGCGAGCGCGGTATCCTGCTGGGCGGTCACCAGCGCGCCGGGGGTGACGGAGGAGATGCCGATGCGTCCGGCAATCGGTGCGGTGACGGTGGTCCAGTTGAGGTTAATGCGCGCGCTCTCCTGCGCGGCCTTCTTTGACTCAACGCTGGCCTTGTCCTGCGCGCAGGTGGACTTCGCGTCCTCTGCGTCCTGACGCGACACGCCGTCGTCCTTCACCAGCTGCGCATAGCGCTGGGCCTTCTGGCAGTCGGCCTGCACCAGAGCCTGCGCCTGCTTCAGCGCCGCGGCGGCTTCATCGTAGGCAGCGCGGTAGCTGGAAGGGTCGATTTGATACAGCGCCTGTCCGGCTTTAACGGTATCGCCTTCGGTGAACAGCCGCTTCTGAATAATGCCGCCCACCTGCGGGCGCACTTCGGCGCTCATGGCGGCGGCGGTGCGGCCCGTCAGCTCGCTGACGACGGACACAGGCTGGCTCATGAGCGTGACAATCCCCACTTCCGGAAGAGGGCGCTGGGGAGCAGATGTTTGCGCATTATCGCACCCTGTCAGGAGGAGTAATGCCGCGATGGAGGTTGTTATGGTTTTCATAATCTTTTTCCAGGGTGAACGATGCCTGCCCTGTTAATCGCTTAACAGGGAGGAGGGCTATTTAAAGGCACAGCGATACCGCATCTCTGACTGAGTCAGAAATGTAAAAAAGGGGAATTACTTATTCCCGCTAATTATTCATATGCGATTACTTCGCAGTGAAAAGCATATTTAAAATATCCTGATAAAGAGGCTCTAATTGTTCTGACGGTACTTTTAACGGCGTGAGTCGACGGTAAATGGTGCCTTCGATCATCACGGCGGTAATCTCCACGCAGCAGCGAATATGCTCGTCGCTCAGGTGGGGAAACTGCTTTTTCAGGTGCGCGCAGGCGTTGGCGAACATGCGCGATTCGGCTTCGATCAGCATGGCGGCAACCTGAGGATTGCGCGTGGCCTCGGCGGACATTTCCAGCATCAGGGCATCGTCATCTTCGTTGAGGGTCTGTCGCCACGCGAGCGCCTGCGGCATCCCTTCCACCAGGGTTTTGCCCTGCATCTCCTCGATGCGCGAGTCGATGATGCGGCGGATCATCTCTTCGATGATCGCGTCTTTGTTGCTGAAATACCGGTAAATTTGTCCGACGCTGAGCTTCGCCTCGCTGGCAATCTGCGACATGCTGGCGGCGTGAAACCCGCTGGCGCGAAAGCAGCGGCGCGCGGCGGTAACGATCTCGTCCTGGCGCAGTTTTTGTCGTTCTTCCAGCTTTGTGCTCATCGTCGGCTACCGTGTAAAAGTGAGAATGATCGTTCTCATTATACGTTTTAGGTGCGTATTGGAAAGGCTTTTTTTATTTACATATTGAATGAATATTTCCTGGTTTAAACAATGGAGGAAATAAGGAGTTTTTATGAAGGTTAAGCTGTGAGATATTCAGATTGCGCTGAAAATAAGGAGAACAATATGCAGTTGAGCATCACTGAAAAAGTCACACCCGAAGAGAAAGAAGAGTTATTTGTAGGATTAAGAGCTTATAACGGGCAGTTTTTAGATATGGCGAACTTTAGTGGCGACATTGGCGTTTACGTACGTGACGATAATGGCGCAATGCTGGGCGGGTTAATCGGGGTGCGTAAAGGCGACTGGCTGAATATAGATTATCTCTGGGTCAGCGAATCCGTGCGCGGCTCCGGCGTGGGCAGCAAGCTTATCAAAACGGCAGAAGATGAAGCCCGACGCAAAGGCTGCAGGCACGCGCTGGTCGATACCGCCAGCTTCCAGGCACGCCCGTTCTATGAAAAACAGGGCTACCGGCTGCAGATGTCCCTGCAGGATTATCCGTATGCGGGCATGCAGCGCCACTATCTGGCAAAGGCGCTTTAACCGCCGATCCCGGTGCCGATCACGGCAAGCGCATGACGGACAATAATCTCCGGCGAGAGGGATTTTAGCCTCTCGTCATTGCGCATGCGTGAGAACGGCACCAGCACCAGGCTCAGCAAGGTGGTAAACAGCAGCTCCGGTGCCAGCGCCTGATTCAGCTTCCCTTCCTGCTGCCAGCCTTTGATGGTGGCGAGCGTCGCCTGATACTTCTCGTCACCAAACCGCGCCTGCAGATGGGTGCGCAGTACCGGCATTTCGCCAATCACCTCCTGCATCCACAGCGGTGCAAACCAGTGATGCTGTTCCGCCAGCTCGGCCAGCACCTTAACCATTTCCGTCAGGGCGTTCACCGGCGAATCCCGGTTATCGGCGAAAATCGTCCCGATCCTCTCGCGTAACGGCAGAAAACGCTCCTCAATCATCGCATCCAGCAGCTGCTCTCGGGAGTTGAAGTAGTAGTGCAGCATCGCGGGCGTGACGCCTGCCTCTTTGGCAATGGCGTTCAACGAGGTGTTGGCGATCCCCTGACGGGAAAAAAGGTTCAGGGCGATATCCAGCAGCTGTTCGCGGCTGGCGGTGACGCGCTTGCCGCCGCGTGGACGGCCCGGGCGGCGCGGTTCAGAATTGTCTTTTAATGCTGGCATGACCACGGTGCCTCTTGATCTTATTCATCACTTACACAAATATTAATTATACGATTAATTAATTTCAAGCGATCTCTTATGGAGTCCGACGTAATGACTCAACCTGCGCAAAAAGCGCCGTCGATTAAGCTGCTGTTCAGCGCGCTGCTGCTGGTGATGCTGCTTTCGGCGCTGGATCAGACCATTGTCTCTACCGCGCTGCCGACCATCGTCGGCGAGCTGGGCGGGCTGGATAAGCTCTCCTGGGTGGTGACGGCCTATATCCTCAGCTCCACCATCGTGGTACCGCTGTACGGTAAATTCGGCGATCTGTTTGGGCGTAAAATCGTCCTGCAAATCGCCATTGTGCTGTTCCTCGTCGGCTCCGCGCTGTGCGGGCTGGCGCAAAACATGACCCAGCTGGTGCTGATGCGCGCCCTGCAGGGGCTGGGCGGCGGCGGCCTGATGGTGATCAGCATGGCCGCCGTCGCGGACGTGATCCCGCCTGCCGATCGCGGGCGCTATCAGGGGCTGTTTGGCGGCGTGTTTGGCCTGGCGACGGTCATCGGGCCGCTGATCGGCGGGTTTATCGTCCAGCACGCCTCCTGGCGCTGGATTTTCTACATCAACCTGCCGCTGGGGCTGTTTGCCCTGCTGGTAATCGGCGCGGTGTTCCACGGCAGCGCGCGGCGCAGCAGGCACGAGATTGACTATCTGGGCGCGATTTACCTCAGCATGGCGCTATTGTGCATCATCCTGTTTACCACCGAAGGCGGCACCGTCCGCCCGTGGAGCGACCCGCAGCTGTGGTGCATTCTGGCCTTTGGCCTGACGGGCATCGCCGGGTTTATCTATGAGGAGCGGCTGGCGTGGGAACCGATCATCCCGCTGTCGCTGTTCCGCGACCGCAGCTTCCTGCTCTGCAGCCTGATTGGCTTTATCATAGGTATGTCGCTGTTTGGCTCGGTGACCTTCCTGCCGCTGTACCTGCAGGTGGTGAAAGACGCCACGCCAACGCAGGCCGGCCTGCAGCTCATTCCGCTGATGGGCGGGCTGCTGCTGACCTCCATTATCAGCGGGCGGATCATCAGCCGTACCGGAAAATACCGCCTGTTCCCGATCCTCGGCACCCTGCTCGGCGTGGTGGGGATGTTTTTACTGACGCGCATTTCACTCACCTCCCCAACCTGGCAGCTTTACCTGTTCACCAGCGTGCTGGGCATGGGGCTGGGCCTGGTGATGCAGGTGCTGGTGCTGGCGGTGCAGAACAGCGTGTCGGCGGATCAATACGGCGTCGCCACCTCTGGCGTCACGCTCTTCCGCTCCATTGGCGGGGCCATTGGCGTCGCGCTGTTTGGCGCGGTGTTCACGCATGTTCTGCAGTCGGGGCTGGTGGACAGGCTGCCTGAAGGGGCAGAGCTGCCGCGCGAGCTGAACCCGACCGCCATTCATCATCTGCCAGACGCCCTGAGGCTGGACTACCTTGATGCGTTCGGCTCGGCCATTCACGCGGTGTTCCTGCTGGCGGCGGGGATTATGGTGCTGGCGTTTGCGCTGTCGTGGTTTTTACGCGAGGCGCCGCTGCGTCGGCAGGCGTGAGGTTAGCGCTTCTGTTATTTATTGCGAGTCGCTTTCTGAATTTTAAACGTCTCCCTTGTCACTCTCCTGGACGTTGGCGCATGCTGTGGCCTGGTCAATAAACCAACAGAGGTTGCAATGGAGCGCACGGCAAAACTGATTAAAAAAGGGCGAAAGCAGGCTGTTATTCTGCCTGCTGAGTTTGCGTTTGATACGGAGAGCGTTTATATCCGGCGGGATGACGAGGGGAATGTTGTTTTGACGGCGAAATCGACTCAAGTTAAGAGCTGGGATGATTTTTTTAGACTGCTGGAAAATACAAATGTACCCGAGTCATTTTTAAGTCCGGAGGAGAGGAGTCAGAGTGTAACGAAAAGAGATCCACTGGATGGAGTATGTTCATGAGGCATATGCTCGATACGAATATTGTGAGTCACTTGTTTAAGAAACATCCAGGAGTTGTCGCCAGAATGGCTTCTTTGACACCGAAGGAAGTATGTATCTCCAGTATCACAGAAGCGGAATTACGCGATGGAGAAGAAAGGAAAGGTGATGGGCGATCTCGATCAGTTGATTGCTGCGCATGCCATCAGCAGAGGCACAACGGTTGTCACCAACGATCGCGCATTTGGGATGGTACAGGACCTTATTGTTGAAGACTGGACGACAGTTTCCTGATGCCATTCGCCCGGTGGCGCTTCCCCCCTCACGTAGGCCGGGTAAGCGCAGCGCCACCCGGCAATAGGCTGTATATAACGTATCCTTCTTATTGATTCCTTTTCGTTTTTTAGCGCGCCGCCGCGTTGTCGATATAGTCTTCAAAACGTCTTTCAAAAGGAACTGTCTCGTGAAACTTCGACTGGGTGCGCTTCTCCTGACTGGCCTGCTGCTCGCGGGCTGTGACCAAAGCGGCAACGATGCCAAACACATAAAGGTCGGCGTGATTAACGGCGCCGAGCAGGATGTCGCGGAAGTCGCGAAAAAAGTGGCAAAAGAGAAATACGGTCTGGACGTGGAGCTGGTGGGCTTTAGCGGCTCGCTGCTGCCCAACGATGCGACCAACCACGGTGAACTGGACGCCAACGTCTTCCAGCATCGGCCTTTCCTCGCAGAAGATAACAAGGCGCACGGCTATAAGCTGGTTGCCGTTGCTAACACCTTTGTCTTCCCGATGGCCGGCTATTCCCGCAAGATTAAATCGGTAAATGAACTGAAGGACGGCGCAACCGTTGCCATCCCTAATGACCCGACCAACCTCGGTCGCGCGCTGTTGCTGCTGCAAAAAGAGAAGCTGATTGCCCTGAAGCCGGACGTTGGCCTGCTGCCAACGGCGCTGGATATCACGGCGAACCCGAAGAATCTGAAGATTATGGAGCTTGAAGGCGCGCAGCTGCCGCGCGTGCTGGACGACCCGAAAGTGGATGTCGCCATCATCAGCACCACCTATCTCCAGCAAACCGGGCTTTCTCCTGTTCACGACAGCGTCTTTATCGAGGATAAAAATTCGCCGTACGTCAACATCGTGGTGACGCGTGAAGACAATAAGGATGCGGAAAACGTGAAAGCGTTTGTTCAGTCGTATCAGTCACCTGAAGTGGCGAAAGCGGCAGAAACTATCTTTAACGGCGGCGCGGTGCCGGGCTGGTGATTTGCCTCTGCTAGAGCGGCACCCGGGCATCTATTCGACTCTCCGGCCAGAGGAAACCCTGGCCGAAGCGCGCCCCCGTGGCGCGGGCTCGCTCCAGATCCTGTGAATTCTCAATCCCTTCGATCACGATACGATCTGCAATCCCGGTTTTGACCGACTCGATATACGCCCTAAGCGACCCGCGAGCATTCAGCTCTGAACGATCGATTTTTACCCCGTCCAGCGCAAGCGCAAGGCGGAGAAAGTCTTCTGTCAGGTCGCGGGTGAGATCGTCGAGCCAGATTTTCCAGCCCGCCGCTCGGAGCTGAATAAGGGAATTACGCAGGCGCTGCCGTTCGGCTTCGCTCATGCGGGTGATGGTCAGCGGGTCCTGGATTTCTATCGTTATACGCTGCTGGTGGCGCAGCGAAAGCAGCAGCCGGAGGGCGCGATCGTCCAGGAAATGTTCTGCCGGAAGGTTTAACCAGTAATGCCCCCGGTCTGGCATTTGCAGGAGGGTAGTCGCCTGCCAGAAAAAAATTTGCAGCGCCGAGCGGGCGGGGAGTGAGGCAAAGAAAACGTCGAGATTGACGCAGGGGATCTCCACGAGAACTTCATGCGCGACAACGTGGCCTGTATGAAAGTCGACAAGCGGCTGGAACCGCAGCCCTGATATGTTCTGCAGGACGGGGGAAGGGAGAACGGTATACATGAAAAGCCTTCAGGAGAGATAAAAAAAGGTTCCCGCGGACACGGGAACAAAAGGCAAACGACACACGGTCAAATTCTTAATTCAGTATCCAGCGGATGCTTTGGTAGAACGAAGGGCCTCGCACCGCCTTCAGCTTGTTCATGGCATTGTTCTTGTAGAAATACACCAGCCTCACGTTGCAGCCCAGCTGGCGGGCAATTTGCTTGGTTTTCAGGTTGCATGAGTAACCGCGCAGTACGCTGGCTTCCTCGCTGGACAATCTCGCCGGGGTGCGCTGGCGGGTCGTCATGCTCACGTTGTAAAGACCGGGCGCCTGCGGCGTCTGGCTCATCAGGATTTGCCACAGCGCCTTGATGTCGCCCAGAGAAACCCTTTTGCTGATGACCCCGTCAACATGCTTAAATTTCAGATAACCGACGGACAGCGAATAAATATAGATCTTCGCTCCAGGCTGTTTTTGCTTAATACACAGAATATCGTCATTGGTTGTGACCCTGAAATGACCGGTATTCAGCGGATCGTAAATAATAATGTCAAAGGACTGCTCGCTAAGCGCAAGATCTTCGATATGCGTAAACCCATGGAAAATGACATCCTGCTGTACGTCTGCCTCACGCTTTCCTAACGACTGCAGGCCAATCATGGTGAATTCACAGCTATCAACCACGGCAACGTGTATTGTTTTTTTGGTTTTCATTGGCATTCTCCTTTCGCTGAATAATCAGTCCCTGGAAGAGAAAATAGAGAACTACGTTTTTAATAGACTGATGCGACGGAGTAAATGTATGCCATCAGAAACATATGAGTAAAGGCTATGCTAATTATTGTGAGAATATAAAATTGAAAAATTGATTTGACGAGAAATACAATCTCTTTAATCTTTTAATAATCTTCAAGCCAGATTTTTATCCTGAGAATAGGCTAATATTAAGCTTTGATCTGGTTTTTAATGCCGGTAATCCACGGATTTTACGTGGTTTTTCAGCGTTTTCGTCAGAAAAAATCATAGTCAGATCGGGTTCTCACCTGCAGGACGGCTTTAATTAACGGCAGGGCGGAAGGATAAAATAGAAGTTTTTCTATAAATTTAATATCCATGTTCAGAATTTTAGCATTCAGGAGGATAAAATCCTGGCGCTAAGAGGTTGTGAGTGGAGGATGCATAACCTATTATCGATTTTCTTTTTACGATAATTTAGAAATGACATGATTAATGCTGAAATTCCCGTCAGGGTGATGGTGTTCTACAAAATAAATATATTTGAGGAGGTAATATGCGATGCTCTCCAGAATCTTCTCCCCGATTGCGTACTGCAAATTACCATTATCGACTCTACGGAACAGATGCTGACGTCTCTGGCTGATAATAAATTCGATATTTTTATCACCGAATTTAATTATCTTCTTAACCATAAGGAATGGAGCACAGAGACCAGCGCCCGCTTAACGCTTTTGTGTAAATCGAACAATGTCAGACGCGTTCTTTTTGTTCCTGACCTGCAGTATGGGCTATTAAAGAAAGTGCTGGAGATGAAGTTTGAATTGACCATCAGCCTGCAGGATGAACTGGCGGAGCTGGAAAACGAGCTGCACGCGCTGTTGATGACAGAAGAGCCAAAGCCGGTCGTCTCTTCCTGGCTCAGGAAGGCGATGCGTACAGGATCGCGCTCGCGTTCGGTGCTTTCATCAAGGGAATGGGAAGTGATTCATTTGATTGTGGAAGGCTACTCCATTACCGAGATAGCCCGCCATCGAAACCGCTCCGTCAGCACAATTGCCACGCAGAAACACAATGCGATGAAAAAACTCAATCTTTCCAACCATAGCGAACTGATTAAGTATCTGCATACGGTTGGAAAGATGGGCGGCTAGCCCGCGTCAGGGGTAGATGATATTCAACGTTGCGGAGGTATTGATCTTGCCCTGTGTGACCTTTGCGGGTGCCCAGACATAATAGTATGCCGCCATCGGCAGGGTGAAGTGCTCGCTCAGCGCGCCGCCTGCCGCCACGTTGAAAATCATCGTGGCGTTACCGCGGCTGGTGGTGGACGTTGAGAAGGTCACCGGCAACTGCGGATTATTACGCTGAATCAGCCGCAGGCCCACGCCCTGCGCGGCGCTGCTGGTGCTATCGATCAATACTGAACTGTCGGTAGACAGCAGCTGCGTACTGGAGAGGAACATCTCAATGGCCCGATCCGAATTGCCGTTAACGCCCACGTTCTGACAGCTCATGTTCAGCGAGAACGGCGTTAGCCCCGGCTGCGAAGCCGCGTTCAGCTGGGGAATACCGAGCGTTGGGAGTTTGACGGTCAGCCCGGCATTGTCGAACGAACAGGTGGTCAGTTTTGGCGCATATTTGATGGTCATCGGCTGGCCGAACATGTCGCGGTTGTCGTAGGGCCACTGAAATCCGTTGAACAGCCACTGGACAATTTTCACCAGCTGGCTGATCGGCCAGCCGATGATTTCCCAAAATGACATGCCGCTCATGTCGCTCACGAACATCACGTCGCTCATGTTTGCGGTATCCCCGGTGAGCGTCGTCCCGCTCTGGTTCACAAGGGTGAAGCGAACCGTAAACGGCGTATTCAGCTCCGACGCCGTGTGGCTGCCGCTGGCGGCGAGCGTTTTGTTGGGCTGGGTGCTGGTGATCTCCGCGTGCACCATATATTTGTTGTTGCTGAACCCGAGTATGGTGGCGTAGCTGCTGTTGGTTGACAGGATCGGGGTATAGGAGAACTCGCTGTTGCTCGTTGAACAGTTAAACGAACCGCTGTACTGCGTAGTGTAGCTCCCCGTCCAGGTCGGCGTGGCCGGGCTGAGCTTGTCGGATAAATCAACGCTGATCGGCGTGCCGTAGACGATGCTGCCGCCGGAGCAGGTGGCGTAGCTGGCGGTGCTGATGCACGCCAGCATCAGGAAAGCGAAAAACCTTAACATAATGATATTCCGTAATTAATGGCAAACCGATGACGGGCTGTCCAGCCCCCAGGCCGGCGCGGTGATTTCACACGTGCCGCCGCGAAGATGAACGTTGAGCGCGCGCGGCGCCTGCTCGGCGCGGATGTACAGCACGCTTGCCTGGCCGACGTAACCTACAGATTCGCCTTTCTCATCCAGCACTTCGGTGCCAAATGGCAATGGCTTGCCGTCGGTGCGCGTAGCGTGAAGCACCCAGGACTGACGTTTGTCGGTTTCAAAGCGGACATAGTTCACGGCGCCATCGTAGGGGGCCACGTTAGCCATGTTGCCGAGCACTTCCGCGCCCGAGCTGTTTTCGGTTTCAGACAGCGTGATCGAGTTCTTGCGATACGGCGTCGCGTAAGGCACCAGCGCCACGCCGTCGCGGTTGGTCACGATGCTTTCATCCCCGTTGACCATCAGCCCCTCGGCCTGCGGCGCGTCGACGATAGTCATGGTCGAACCGGTTTCGTTGGAGGCGAGAACGTGCCACGGGTAAGCCACCAGGCTTCCGCGCCCGTTGAGGCCGGTCTGGCGGTAGTCAGACGATTCACTGTAAGAACCGCCTAGGGTGGCAAAGCTCGAGCGGTAGGCCGTGTTAACGCTCGCCGAGTTACTGCCCCCTCGCGCGTTGCTGCCGGAGAGGGTGTAGCTCAGGCGGTTCGACTCCAGCGCATTGCCGCTCATGCTGATGTTGCTCTGCTCGTAGTGAGAATCGCTGGCCGTCATGCTGGAGGTGATCCACGCATTATTATCAAACAGCGAGAACGGCAGGCTGAGCGAGAGGTAAAAGCGCGTCTCTTCTTCACTGTCGCTGTTACGGACCCGGCTTGCCGACAGGGTATAGCTGGCGCGGCCAATCGCGTTCGAGTACCCGGCCTGATATTCACGCGTGGTTTGCTGCGAATTCCAGTAGTCACGCTGCGTCCCGGAAATAAATACCGTGCCCCAGTTTTCTGCCAGGCGCTGGTTGAGGTTGAGCGTTAAGGTATTTTTAGGCTGCGCCGCGCGCAGGGCATCCCAGGTGCTCATCGACATTTCCGGCGCAACGCCGAACCGATCTTCATAGTCGTCATACTGCTCTTTCAGGCGCTGATAGCCTTCGCGTGAATAGAGCGCATCGCTAAAGCTGTAATAGCCCTTGGTGGAATAGCGGTAGGCCGCCAGGGTGAAGTTAGTGGCGGTGGTATCGATAAATTTGCTGTACGACACGCGAAAACTTTGGCCGCTGTCGGTGCGATCCTGCAGCGTGGTTTTCGCGTGGGTGACGTCAAAGGAAACGGCGCCAAACGGAAAGTTCCAGCCCGTCCCGATCAGCCCGGCCTGGTAGTTGTCGCTGACGATCGTTCCCGTGTAGCCGGTGATGAGGTTATTGAACCCGTAGCGCAGCGTGGCCTGCAGGAATGCCGGATCGGCGTCCAGCGTATTTTGATGGACTTTACCCGCCACCACGCTGTACTGGCTCACGCCCTCTTTCAACATGCCGGGCACCGCAGAAAACGGTACGGTAAAAGATTGCTGAGAGCCATCGGCCTCGCGTACCACGACCAGCAGATCCCCGGCTGAACCGGTGGGCTGGATGCTGTCGAGCGTGAACTGTCCAGGCGGGACGTTTTCCTGATAGATGACGTTGCCGTTCTGGGACACTTTTACGAGGGCGTTGGTGCGCGCCACGCCGTGGATCACCGGCGAGAAGCCCTGCTGGGAGTTAGGCCGCATTTTCATGTCTGACGCCAGGGATACCCCGCGCACGCGGAGGGAATCAAACAGATCGCCCGGAATATAGAAATCACCCAGCGTCAGGTTTGAGGTCAGCGAGGCCAGCGGGCGGCGAAGATAGCGGGTGTTGTTCTGCCAGCGACTGTCGCCGCTGGCCGATTTTTGCCAGGTGCTGCTGTCGCGAAGCTGCCAGCCGAACAGGTTTGCGCCGGAGTCCAGCCCGGCGTAAAAATCGTCGTTGGTCTCTTTTGCCGTTCCTTTTGTACGCGTGTTGTACCAGGTGGTGTTCCAGGAGAGCATAAGCGCCGGTATGCCTTCGCTCCAGAACTGGGGAGCAATGTAGCCCTCTTCGGTACGCAGCAGGGCCGCCTGCGGCACCGTGAGCGCCAGGCTCAGCGTACCCGGATCGGTTTTGACCTCACCGCCCTGTACTAAATCATGTAGCTGTACCTCACCCTGCGCGATGGCCGGCGCGGGAATGTCCTTCATGCTGATTCCCAGAGACTGCGCGTCTTTCCAGGCAAGGTGAATGTCATCCGGCTGCTCGCCGTAGGTCACGCTGTAGCGCCCCTTCCAGCTCCCGTTTACGTAGATGTCCATCTCCTGCTTGCCGGCAGGCATGAGGTTGTTTTCATAAAAGCGTGACAGATCGGACTCACCGGATGCGCCAGCAAGCAGGGAGGTATCAAACGACACGGCCCCGGATTTATGCGAAAGCAGAAGCGAGCAGACTGCCAGCAGACAGAGCCTGTTTTGTTTCAATTTCATGGTGAGTCTTTCCGATCACTGGCTGGTGAAGGTCCGGGTTTTATAGGCGCCCAGATCGTCCACGTACATCAGCTGGAAGGTCTGGCCACGCTTAACGTCATTCTTAGTGGCTACCGTCAGTTGCCCAAACGGGGAAACCATCGGTGACTCGTTGAGTAATTTGGTTTTACCCCGAGAAATATTGGCGACGGTGATATGGAACGGGCTGTTATTGTTGATGCGGAACTGATTACCGTTGGCAGTCAGTGTCAATTTCTCTACCGCGTTATCCAGCGAACCCGCCAGCGAAGCCGGGCGGTAAAAAAGTTTGATTCGCGATTTAATCGCCAGCTGCACGGTATTCTGGTTCTGCAGGTTTTCCGGTTTAGGCGGAATATCCAGCACGTTAAGAAAGAAAACAGATTCCCGATCTGCAGGTAAATTTGCCGGCAGTTTTTTAATGCGCAGCTGTTGGCCATTATGTCCGCTGACCTTAACCACCGGCGGTGAGAGCAGGAAAGGGACCTTGGCTGTTTCCGGCGTCGAGTTAATATCGCCGTCATCAATCCATGATTGCACCAGTGCGGGTGAATCGCCGGTATTCATTAACTGAACGATCACCTCTTTATTATTTTCAGGGTACAAGACTCGAGTGCCATTGATGACAATATTGGCCCATGAGTGACCCGTGCTCAGCAGTAATACCGCCAGCAAAATTGCCTTACGCATGATTGAAACCTTAAATACAGGCTCTGCAAACGCAGAGCCTGAATAATTAATATTACAGGTAGGAAATGGTATAGGTAACGTTGGAGCTTAACTCACCCACGGTTGCTGCGGTGGCGTTAGTTTTATAGTAATAAACGTCCAGCGTCAGCGTCTCTGAATCTGGCGCCGTTGCGGTACCCATAATATCAGTGGTGTACGCCTGGTTCAGCGCAATCGGTGCAGATGCGCCCGGTTCCACTAACGCAAAACCAACGTTACGCGCAACGCTCGCGTCGCTTTCGTTAACGCTGTTGTTCAGCAGGTATTTTCCGTCGGTGGAAATATTATCCGCGCTGGAGAAGTACACCTTAAGCGGAGTACCGGTGGTGCCCGCCGCTGGGGAACAGCCGGAGAAGGTCAGAGCAATCGATTTTTTATTTTTGGTAATCAGGCCGACCGTTGTACCGGCATCTTTCACCGAGATTGGGGAGAGCGCAACGGTAAAGTCAGCGCTTTTTCCACCGTTAATGGTGCAGGTGGTATCGGTAATTGCGCCGGTAAAGTTAATTACGCCACCGGCAGAATTATCTGCAGCCACAGCACTGGTAGAGGCGACAGCAGCGGCCAGCACAGAAACGGTCATGATCGTCTTGAACATGATAAACTCCATAAAGATTTGTTTTATATAAAATGAATGTTATTCGGCCGCGCATCGCACTCTTGCCGGACAAAGCGCATAGCGAAACGCATAAAACGCCTTGTCGATATTATGTTGCATCAAAAATATACATAACAAAACATTATTCTGACAAACCGTCAACATTAAGATTATAATCTGGATTGCTTGGTTTTTATAAGATCTTAACCTAAATGCCTTCGTTCGAAGATTTTAATTAATGATTTAATAATCGTTAATTAATGAAGTTTTCTAAAACCCCCCCTCAAATAATATTACATGACTTGACCGCACTCTCTTTAGACTTATTATTGCCAGGGAAATACACAAATTTATAACAGTGGTGTAATAATAATATGAAGTATCTCATTGATCTTGCAATGCTTTATGAGGTTGACACCGGTATGATCATGATTAATGGAGAAGAGGAGTCCTCCATTAAGTTATCCAATCAGGCTGCACGTTTACTTTATGAACTTATCATCAATAATGGAAAGACACTCGACAGAGACGAGCTGATAAAGAAAGTATGGGAAGAGCGCGGCTTCTCAGGTTCTTCCGTGAGTCTTAACGTTGCCATAAGTGAAATCAGGAAGGCGTTTCGTACGCTGGGGCGCGATCCTTTACTGATTAAAACGATTCGCGGAAAAGGATTTAGCCTTGCAGCACATATTGAACATCACACGGTGAGGCCCCCGGTTGTTCAATCCGTTACTGAATACACTGCGTCAGAAGAATCTGAACCGCTCTTACAGGAGAGAGCGCCAGATCCGCCTAACCGAATAAGAGTCTGGCACAACGCTTTTATTACGTTATGCATTGTGTCGTTAACGGTCATTGTCGGTGCAGCCCTCTTTCTGATTCACCAAAAAGAGCCGTTTGCAGAGACGCTGAAAGAGTCTGATATCCATCTGCTCGGCAAAGTCGATCGGTGTACGGTATACCTTATCGATAAGAACATGTATCAGCCGAAACAGCATTATTTTAACCGGGTAAAAGAGGCCATCGCCAGGCAGCATATCGACTGCGAACATCAAGTTGCTGATGCTTACTATTCAAATTTCACAAAATCGCAGATGGAAAATTATTTCCTGGCTATCTGTTACCAGCAGGAGAGCATTGATGATTATAAGAATTGCCTTTCTTACAGAAGCCTGACCGGGAGTTAAAATATGTCAAGGACAAAGCTGAGTGTGTTATCGGGTGTGGTACTGGTGTTGTCGACAATCGCCTTGCTGCTGTTTTATTTTACGAGGACGCAGGATGAGGGATTTGGCTGCCAGTCGGATACGGTTTCCTGGAAAACGTATTCAACGGGAGATTCAACCGATATGTCCTTAACGACGCTTTTTCTGTTTAACAGTAAAGACGTTGTGACGGTTATTCATAAGGGCGTGCTCAGAAAAGACGGGCAAAATTATCTGATCGACAGGAATTATATCCTGACGGTTGAGAAAGTCGATGGGAGTAATATTTACTATATTAAAGACAAAAAGCTGAACAAATCTGAGGATGATGTGGCGCCTGATGGTATTGTAAATGAAATGTTGCTGGACAATATCAACTTCTTTTATATAACCAGTATTAAAAAGCACGCCTGGTTAATCAAAGGGCTGGTATTACCTGTAATGATGTGCGTAGCTGTTCCTACGTCCTGATATTTAGCCTCAATTACAGAATCGACGATTATCTACTTTCTGATTTCCAGAGAATTAATCCATTGTGTAACAATAGGATACAAAGCGTTCATTTTTATATTCGTCTTTTATCAAAGGCGAGTGAATTATTCTGTATTGCCTCATTATTTTTGGGCTGATTATACTCCGCCTCGAAAAAGGGGCACCCCTTTTTATACATGTGGATTATTTTTTGAAGGACTAATTAAATGAACAAACTGAACGCTATCGTTCTGGGCTCACTGCTGTCTGTTTCTGCCCTGAGCGCTGTTAATGCTGCTGAAACAACTGCATCTGCAACCTGGCAGGCGTCTGCAACTAAGGACAGCGAATCTGACCTGGTGATCACCCCGACTCGTGCGCTGAACTTTGTATACAGCGCAAATACAAAAGCATTCAACACCGACACCGGTCTGTTTGATGTGGCTATTCGTGGCGATCACTCTACCGCAACGAGCTTCAAGCTCGAAGCGATCCTCGACGATTCCAACAACACCCTGTTCAGCGTTGGCGGTGAGTCCACCAAGCTGAAAGTGGGCGCGCGCTGGGGCGGCAACGACCTGGGCTCCGTGGGCGGTACTGTAGGTGCGAAATCTACCGCGTGGACCACGCTGGTTGACTCTGCGTCCAACACCGGCGTCTCTTCTGGCCTGTGGAACCTGACCACCAGCGCTGGCGCTGCGGCGGATACCGAAATTACTGGCCAGGACAAATTCGTGTTCTACGTTGATTCCGCTCAGGACAACGCAGGCGCAGCGAAAGAGTTCAAAGACCTGACCAACAGCCTGTGGGAAGGTACCGTGTCCGTTGCGTTCCGCGCAACCTGGGGCTAAGGCCTGACAGATCCAGGGGCGCAAGCCCCTGTTTAGGGAAATATCATGCTAAGCCTAAAACCCGCCCTCTTATTCTTATTGTTCGCCTCTTCCTCCGCGCTGGCCATTAATGTGGGAAAAGTCACCACCATTATTCCTGCAAATGCAGATACCACCGCCAAGGAAATTAAAAACGAAGCCGATTCCGTGCGCATTGTGTCCATTAGCGCGCAGCGTATCAGCAGCCCGATGGACGAAGGGATCGTGATTAATCCGGAGAAAGTGGACGAGCTGCTGCTGACGCCCACGCGCATGGTGATGCCAGCCGGCACCAGCAATATCGTCAAATTTTACTATCACGGCAATGCCGATAATAAAGAGCGTTATTACCGCATTACCTTCATCGATGAAGGCGTGAGCGAAGACCTGGACAATGGTTCACAAAAGAACGGTAAAGGGATGACGCGCGCGGTGGTGAGCACCATTCTGGTGGTCCAGCCCCGGGATAAAAAAATCGACTTCGTCTACGTGGCGGGAAAGATGACCAACAAGGGCAACACCTCGTTTCGCGTCAATGCGACGGGAACGTGCCTGAAACCGAACCCGGAATCACCGACGACCCCCTGCACCAAAAACTTCTATCTGATGCCCGGAACCTCGCGCGCTATCGACGATATCAACGTGACGGACAACCATTTTCATCTCGGAATTTGGGACCAGAAACAGTTCATTCCTGTTAAGTAAGGATGCATGGTGAAAAATAAATTAGTGTTGCCGGTGATGATGGCTTGCGCATCCGGCACGCTGCCCGCGTTGGCGGATGCAGCTCCAGGCTCCGTGGTTATCGCTAATTACCGTTTTCCCGACTCGCTTTATGGACTGCTGGAGCAGGGGATCAAAATCCCCGTGTATCTGGTCAATACCCGTCCGAATACAGCCCAGCCCGGAACCCGCGATAGCACGGCGAATGAATATGTTCGTATTGGCGATGTGACGCTCTTTGCGAAGGATCTCAAGCTGGGGCTGAGGGATGTTCAGGTTCAGGAGTCCGATAACGGCGTTCGCCTGTCGAAAGAGATGCGCGCGCTGCTGCAGAGCATTAACGATAAGCAGTTTAACGACCAGATGCGCATCCCGGTGAGCGCCGGTTCGGCATTCGAACTGGATCAGAAGAAGATGCGCCTGCTGCTGAATTTATCCCAAAGCGACTATGGGGTGAATATCCGCCCGCGCGAGGTTGATATCGATGCGCCTGAAAGCGATGACCTGAGCGGAACATTCTCCTATAACCTCGGCGCGTACCATACCGAAAGCGGCTACGGCGACAGCTGGTCATCCGGCTACCTCAACGCGAAGAGCTGGGTGTCGATGGGGGTGGATCACCTGCTGATCGACGGCTCCGGCTATGTGAACGAGAACAGCAGCGATACCCAGATGAACGCCGCCATGTGGGAGCGCGATTATCAGGGCATGCGTTACGCCGCCGGCATGCTTAACGGCTGGGCGATGCAGTCCCTGGCCAGCGTTAGCGGTATCTCCGGCGGGGAAGTGTACGGCGTGTCGATGGGCAACCAGGCGAACTCGCGCAAGCGCGACAACACGCTTTCCATTACGCCCGTGGTGGTCTACTTCCCGACGGCGGGCGAGGCGCGCATTCGCCGCGACGGCCAGCTTATCGGCATTCAGCGCTTTGACGTCGGCAACCACGAAATTGACACCAGCAATCTGCCTTACGGGATTTACAGCGTCGAGGTTGAGGTGGTCAGCGGTAGCCGCACCGTGTCGCGCAGCATGTATACCGTCAATAAACCCTTCTCCAATAACGTGTCGGAAACGCTGCGCTGGCAGACGTGGGGCGGCATTTATAGCCGCGATAAATCCATCGTTAACTATAAAAAATACGCGAAGCGCAAAAACAAGCAGGACAACACTTACTACTACGATTACGACACCAAACATAAAGACACCATGTCTCTGGTAGGGGCCTCCTTCAGCAAGCGCAGCGGAATGGTTGACTGGAACGCGTCGACCTACATGATGCGCGAGCACGTGGTCAGCGAGCTGTGGGCGTCGGTAAACCTGACGGACGCTTTCTCGGTAAACACCCAGACGATGGCGGCCTCCGACGGAACCTATCGCGCCAACTATGGGGCGAATCTCAGCCTGCCGTGGCAGATTGGCTCGGTCTGGTACTCTCACGAGCAGCTCTCCAGCGGCAAGTTCCTTGATATCTACGAGGCGAAGGGCAACACCTGGGGGGCGTCATTTAGCCTGCCTTCCTTCGGCCTGCCGTCTGCCGGCAACCTGAGCCTGATGCGCCAGGAAGACGAAATGTACCGCTACAAGCGTTACCAGCTGGACTACTCCCAGGGGCTGTACGCCGGTCGCTACGGTACTGCCCGCCTGCGCGTTGGCATGTCGCGCAATAAATACGATGGCTATTACGAAGAGCGAGATCGCTACGTGATGCTCGACTTCTCTATTCCGCTCGGCAACACCGTCTCGGTAGGGGTTTCGCATAACCGCGATACCGGCACGGCGCTAAACGTTAGCGCCAGCCGCCAGTTTGACGGCGACTACCTGAAGTCGGCCACGGCCAACGTCTCGAAAGCCTTTAACAGCACCTACGACCGCAGCGTCAGCGGCGGGGGCAGCGTGAACTTCGATACGCCGTGGAACAGCAACATCCTCAGCGTGCAGAGCGGCATGAGCAAAGGCTGGAACTCCACGCTGACCAGCGACGGCAGCGTTGGCTGGTCTAAAGAGGCCATTGCCGCCGGGAAAGGCACCGACAGCGCGGGGGTGATTGTCAGCACCGGCCTTAAATCTGACGAGGCGCTGACGCTGAAGCTCAACGGCCGCGCGGAGCGCATCAAAGGGGATAAAACCTGGCTGTCGCTGCCGGCGTATCAGGCCTATGACCTGGAAGTGATGAACAGCGAAACCGGTACGGAAAGCTATGAAATCGGCGCGAATGCGCGTCGCCACATCACCGTTTACCCGGGGAACACGGTGGTGATGAAGCCGCAGGTGAAGAAAATCGTCACCCTGTTTGGTCGTCTGGTTGATGCAAAGGGTGCCCCGGTTGGCGCCACGCAGATCAAGAACCACGTCGGGCTGACCCGCACGGAAAACGACGGTCGCTTCGTGATTGACGTGGACAAAAACAACCCGATTCTGAGCATCGCCACCCCGGATGACAGCGTCTGCGAGGTCCGTCTGGATATCGAGTCCAACCGCGGCGCGCTGTGGCTGGGGGACATCTCCTGCAATAAGGGCGATTACGTCTGGCAGGAAGCAAAAGGAACACTGGAACGTGATGATGAAAAAGATATTCGCTCTTAATCTGCTCCTGATGAGCGCGGCTGCCCAGGCGCAGCAGATGCCCTATTTCGCCATTAATAATCCCGACAATAACGGTACGGGAAACTCCGCCGCGCTGTTTAGCCTGAACAGCACCTCGACCTCGTTTTTACACGGGTCCCGGGAGTGGCCGTCGCTGAGTGCGAAAACCAACAACGGGGTAGCCACCTACATCCCGGACAACAGCTTCAGCGGCCCCGCGGGCAGCGCGCTGACGATAAACTTTGCCGTGACGGGGTCCAGCGCCTCGCCGTTCTTTAAAGGTACGGCCTGTTCATCCAACTGCGGCACGAGCGGCTATAGCCCGACGACAAGCTACAGCGACACCTCGATGGTGGTAAAGCCGCCGGTGATCGAGCCGGGTACCTCCTATGGCCGCTGGGTGCTGGGCGATCCGTTCTTTAACTACCTGCTCAATTCCGCGCCTGGCGATGAGGTCACCATTACCTCCACGCCGCAAATTAGCTCGATCAACAAGGTCACGACCACCAACACCCTGCATAAGGTAGGGACGCTGACGATGACCAACTCCCGGGCGCTCAACCTGGGGATTGATCCGATCAGCGGGGAAGTCACCATTGTCGACGGTTCCACCGGCGCCGCCTGCACCAAATACACGCGCAATACGGTGTCGGGCGTGCTCTGCGAGCTGCTGGAGTACACCTTTGTTGGGGAGGATATCACCGGCTACAGCCCGGGCCTGGCGCTGACCTCATCGCGCGTGAATGGCGTGCTGCAGTCGCACATGAACGGCGGTACGGGCCTGGCTGCCGAGCTGACCTTTGATGAGAGCAACTGGTACAGCATCTCCGGCGGCATCCTGAGCGACACCCGCGTGCTGGCGAACACCTTCCTCGCGGCACCGCAGAAAAACGGTGGAAAAGCGTACCTCAAAATCTTCCTGCCTAAGGCGCTGATCATGAGCGTGGCGCAGGCAGGGGACGGCAGCAGCATTGGCAATATCGTCAGCCTGTGCCTGACGCCGGGCAACAGCTCGCTGGCTGCCGACTTCTGCTTCCAGCCGGGGGGCGGGCTGGTGATTAACCCCATCCAGCCGGGGCTGGCGATTGTGCCTGACAATCCTGATTACACCCTCGATCCGAACGGTCTGGGCGGTTCCGGGAAAGGCATTATTGGCGAAACGCCCATTGAGATCCCCTACACCATTACCTACAGCGGCGCGCAAAAAGATGCGGCGATAGCGGTAACGGTAAAAGTGACCGGGCCGACGCAGAGCCTGAACGGGGTGGACTACTGCGCGTTCAGCGGCAACGGCTTTACGGTGCCCATCCCGGGTAACGTGCTGGTGGGGAAAAGCCAGACGCTGATGGCGCACAACTGTAAGGGTGAAGTGCTTCAGGTGCCGGCCCCGGCCACGCACGCGGAGGAGTGGAACAAAATTAGCTCTGGCGTGACGGACATGTGGCTATGGCAAACGCCGCTGGTCCTGCAATTTGTCATGGATAATCCGGTGTCGAAAACAACCTATGACGGGAATAGCTGGTTTGGTGAAGTGACCGCGCAGGGAAAAATAGACGTCAGCGCATCCTGGAATTAAACGAATATGACTGGAAAAATCCTGGCTATTTTTGCAATAAATTGCTTCATTTCATTCGGAGCAAATGCTTTAATTATCGAAAGTCTGAATATTGATTTTTTGCCAGAAAAAGAAGTGGTTTTTCAGCCTATAAAAAACGATACCAGTGAAAGTCAGAATTATACAGTTTCGCTTATTCAGGTAGACGTTCCAAAAGAAAAAGGCAAAGAGACGGAAATAAAAGATGGCGAGCTGATGTTTTCGCCAAAGCAATTGACGCTGGGAAGCGGTGAACGCGCCGGGTTTAAGTTTTACTATACCGGCCCTCACGACAGCAAAGAGCGTTACTATCGCGTCAAATTCACCGAGACGCCGCTACAGGCGCGGGTTGTGATGAGCAAAGGCCAACGCATCCAGTCGGATGTGGTGGTTTCGCTTGAGGCGATTTTGATTGTCCGTCCCTGGACAAGACATTTTGATTATGCGTTTAGCAACGGGGTGGTGAGTAATACGGGGAATACGTACTTTAAATACGTTTCCTCGGTTGGGTGCAGTACGCAATATAACAATTCGAGATATCTTCCACCGGGACAACGGCTGGAAATAGATAATGCCGGGCAGCCTGCAAGGCGGATGATTATTTATGGAAATAAAATCATCCCGCTTTCAACCTGCCCGTAGCAACCGCTTTCCTTCATAAAAGGAAATTAACCTTTAGCATCACGCTAAAGATCCATAACAACAGGAGAATAAAATGAAAGCGATTTCATTCGTAGAAGCGAAAGATATTATCGGTGGCGCGTTGAACCCGTTCGCTGGTCTGGTTAAGGGTGCACAGCTGGGTTATGACACCGGTGCCAGCATCATGGGCATGGTAGGCGGTGTTGTTGGCGGGATCCTGGGTGGCGCAATGGGCTTCCTGGGCGCGCTGGTTGGCAGCTACAACTAATTCACGTTAACAGGAAGAGAATCATGCAAGTTATCGATTTCAAGAAAGCACAGGCCATCATCGGTGGTTGGGACCCGTTTGCTGCAGCACTGCAGGGCGCGAGCGCAGGCTATAACGCAGGCAGCCAGATGTTAGGCGCGCTGGGCGGCACCATCGGCGGCGTATTCGGCCTGGTGGGCGGCTTCATCGGCGGCTTCTTCAGCGCATAAGTTTTTGACCTATGCACTCATGGCCCGCATTGCCGGGCCATTTTTTTATTTCAGCCACGGATAATTATGTTTTCGCTTTTTCAGTATAAAAAACAGGGTAAAACACCTGTTATTCGCCAGCATGAATTTACCGAATGTGGACTGGCCTGCCTGGCAATGGTGATGGGGCATTACGAGCATCATGTCTCCGTAAGCCAGCTGCGCCGGGAGATCTCGGTTTCCGCCGATGCGGGAACGTCGATGGCGGAATTGATGACCCTTGCCAGCGATAAGAACATGACGGGCCGGGTGTTGAAAGGCGAAATCACTGAAATTGAAACCTCGGAGCTGCCGCTCATTGCCTTCTGGCGTGGGAACCATTTTGTCGTCATCGTGAAGGTCGACAGCCGCAGCGTCACGGTTCACGATCCTGCCAGCGGCGTGCGCCGTTACCGTCTCAAGGAGGCGGAAAAACTGTTCTCCGGCTACGTGCTGGAGCTGAAGCCCACCCCGCGTTTTGAAAAGAAATCGCCGGACGAAAAGCTGACCCTTGGGCGGTTAGCCAATAAATCACCGAGCCTGTTCCAGCGTCAGCTGCTGCTGTTCGTGCTCTCTATTTTTACCCTCATCACCATGCTGGCCAGCCCAACCTACGTGCAGCTGATTATGGATGAGGCCATCTCCCGCAGCGATAACGACCTGGTGATCTTGCTCACCGCCATCTTCGCGATCGTCTTTATTTTCGAGGTCATCGGGAAGTTCCTCAAGCAGCTGCTTGAGATCCTGATGCGCAACATCGCCTATGACGATCTGAGCCAGTCGGTGCGCCACTACATGCTGCGCACCCAGACCGGCTGGTTCCGCTCGCGTCCGCCGGGTATCGTGCTGGCGATCGAAAAATCCCTGCACGCCTGCGCGGAGTTCATCAGCAATGGCTACGTGCAAATCCTCTTCTCCAGCCTGATCGCCATCACCAGCCTGCTGTTTATGCTGCTGTACAACGTGAAAATCGCGGTGCTGACCATGCTGCTGATGGGCGTCTTTTTCCTGATCCGCTTTTCGCTGATTGGCCCGTATCAACGCGCCGTGGACGACTCGATTGAACGCACCGCGCAGTATGAGTCGCTGCTGGTCGAAACGCAGAAAGGGATCATCACCCTCAAAGCCAACAATATGGAGCAGGCGCGGGATGCGGTGATGGACAAATCCCAGCGGGAACACATTGCCGGGCTGATGCGCAAAGAGCGGCTGCTGGCCCGTTTTGACGTGGCCTCGCTGCTGGTCATCAATGCCGAACAGCTGCTGGTGGTCTGCTTTGGCGCCTGGCTGATTCTGGAAGGGCAGATGAGTATCGGGATGCTTTACGCCTACATCAGCTATAAGCGCTATTTTTCCGATGCGATGGTACAGGTGGCGCAAAAGCTGCTGGATAAAAATGCCCTGAAGGGGCCGCTGGACCGCGTGGGCGATCTGCTGTTTGCTCCCTCAGAAGCCAGCCAGTTTGGCAAGCGGATCGTCACCTCGCCGGTAAGCCTGGAGTTTGACGACGTTTCGTTTGCTTACCCCGGCCGTGAGGCAACCCTCCAGCACATCAATATGACGCTGAAGCAGGGCGAAGAGGCGGTTATTGTCGGGCAGAGCGGTTCCGGTAAAACCACGCTGCTGCGGCTGATCTCCGGCATGCTGCTGGCGACGTCGGGCAGCCTGCGGATCAATAAGATCCCGATTAACGAGTGCGATCTCTCCTCGCTGCGCCAGCACGTCCGTATCGTGCATGCGGACGATATTCTCTTCACCGGCTCGATTCTGGACAACATTGCCTGCTTCGACAGCGCGCCGGATAAAGATCGGGTAATTGCCGCCTGCCGCCTGGCGGAGGTCGACCACGTCGTGACGCGTCTGCCGCACGGCTATGAAACCGAAATGCTGCCGGGAAATACCTTCTTCTCGGCCGGTGAGATGCAGCGTCTGGTGCTGGCTCGCGCCCTGTACAGCCAGCCTAAGCTGCTGCTGTGCGATGAAGTGACGGCGAATCTGGATAAAACCACCGCGCAAAAGGTGCTGGCGAACCTGCGCGGCCTGGGGATTGGCCTGGTGTTTGTTACCCACTCCCCGGATGTGGTGGGATGCCACGGGCGGCTCTATACCATGGAAAACGGCAATCTGCGGGAGAGTGAACAATGATGTTTCTTCCGCGACTCTACGCGCGCCTTTGCGCCCGAAACGTCGGGCGCACCCTGCTGGCAGATCGAATCTCGCAAAACTACAGCCAGTTTATGCGCTGCCCGGAGAGCGAGGTGCCGGCCGATTTTTTGCGTGAAAACGCGTGGGAGCTGGGCGGATTTGGCTTTGTGGAGCAGGTTTTCCCGCCCGCGCTCTGGCGGCGAAACGTGCGTTTCGATCTGCACCAGCGCGTTGCGGATTTTACCCGCGAGCAGGATTTTTACGCCCGACGGCATACGCTGCTGCTGGGCATGCGCTGGGCAGGGTTTGGGCTGGTGCTGGACGCCCTTCTGTCCACGGCGCCTGACGACGTGCGGTTTCAGTTTATAACCCACTATCCCGCGCTGCATAAGCTTATGGCCGCGCACCCGGCGCGACGCGCTGGTTCCTTTTTCGCCCCGGAGCGGCGGGTCACGGTGCTGATGATGGACGAGCGCCTGCCGGGTGCCCCGCTGTTTATGACCCGTGCAGGCGAGCAGCCGGTATGGTTAACGGATGTCTCTACCCGCTTTCTGACCCGCTACGGGTATGGCGTTCGCACCCTGCTGCCCACCCGCTCGCTCGCTTCACCGGCGTTTGGGCTGGAGAGCCAGGCTTATGCCCCAGCGGAGTATCGACAGGCCGCCGCCGCCACGCTCAATGCGCTGCGCAACATTCCCACGCTCTGGAGTGCATGGGACGATCTTTCAGTGATTTATCATGGATGACATGTCGTGAAATTAAAAAACCGTAGCCGGCAGCGCCGACCGCTGATCCCGCAGCATTTTTCAAAAAGTTATCAGATCAACGCGCCCCGTCTGAAGGCCGTGCTGACGCTGTTCATGTCCTTCTTTCTCTGTTTGCTGGTCTTTTCCGTGGTCTTTAATTTTTCTGAAACCACCCTGGCGCGCGGCGTGCTGATCCCCGCTCAGGGCGATGTCGAAGTGCGGGCCAGAGAGTCCGGCACTATCGTTGATTTTGCGGTACGCCCCGGGGAATACGTGAAGGAGAACGCCCCGCTGTTTACGGTGTCGCAGGACTATGGCGGCAAGCAGGGATCGGTGGTGCAGTTCGATCGCCAGCAGATGGAGGCGGAGAAAAAGCGCAGCGAGCAGCGCATTCAGGCCATCGAGGAGTCTATCGCCACGTATCGCAAAAACCTGGCGCAGCAGCTCAACATCACCGACAGGCAGATTGGCGTTTCCAGGGATAAGGTCAAAAAGCTGCGCGCGCTGCTGAAAAACAGCACCGACACCTACGACGCCTGGAAAGCGATATCCGGCAAGGGCTATGTTTCCAAAGTGGATCTCGATAAAAGCCACAACGATGTGCTTAACGCTCAGCTCAATTTGACGCTGGAAGAGAGTACCATTCTGGATCTGGAGGCGCGTAAAACCAGCCTGTCGGACAGCACCCAGTCGCAAATCGACTCCCTGAGCGAGGAGCAGCTGTACGTGAAAAACCGCATCAGTGAAATCGACCGTAACCTCTCCAGCCGGGGCAGTTCGACCATGTCCATGCTGGCACCCGCCGAGGGCTACGTGGTGGCGATTAACTTCCCGCCAGGGCGGGCGATCACCCAAAACAGCGAAGTGGTGGTGGTGATACGCAAAAATACCGCCGCGACCATGGAGGGGTATCTTTATGTCCCGGCGACGGGCGTCGGGCGGGTCGCGAAAGGCGACAAGGTGAAGCTGCGCTTTGACTCCTGGCCGGTGGATAAATACGGCTCGGTTGACGCCACGCTGTCCGATTTTTATGAGGTCAATATCGACGCCCACTCCGCGCTGATCCCGCTCCAGGAGGGGCAGAACTACTACCTTGCGAAAGTACAGGTGCCGTCATGGTTTACCGATCCGGACAAAAAGAAGCGCATGCTGATGGGCGGGATGACGGTTAATGCGGATATCGTTATTGACCGAAAACCGCTGATTAACTTGCTTATCGCACCGCTTGAAAGGGTGAGGAAGCGCTTTATTGATTGACCCGTAAATCGCAGGCCGGGTAAGCGCAGCGCCACCCGGCGTTTACCCCAGCTTCTCCATCCTCGTCTCCCCCTCCACCATCGACAGCTGATAGAGCGAAAACGAACGGTGCTTCTCAATCAACGTCGCCAGCTCCGGCGAGTGGCTGGTGAGCCAGATCTGCGAATAGCGGCTGGCTTCGGCAATCAGGCTCGCCAGCGCGGGCAGCATCTGCGGGTGCAGGCTGTTCTCCGGTTCGTTAAGGGCGATGAATGCGGGAGGGCGCGGGCTTAACAGCGCCACCGCGAGGCACAGGAAGCGCAGCGTGCCGTCGGAGAACTCCGCCGGTTCCAGCGGCCTGCTCAACCCCTCGCGCTGCATCATCATGCGAAAACGTCCGCCGGTGTTGTCGCTGTAAAACACGCAGCCGGGGAAGGCCTGGTCGAGGATGCGCATCAGCAGCAGTTCGTCGCCAATCTCAACGATGGTCTGAAACGCGGCGGCCAGGTTTGCGCCGTCGCTGGCGAGCACCGGCGAGCGAAAGCCTACCTGCGGGGCGCGAATGGCCGAGCCGGTTGATACAGAAAACTCGTGATAAAAACGCCAGTTACGCAGGGATTCGCGCATCTGCGACACCTCGGGGTAAAGGTGCGGTTCACCGAGCTGCCCGAACACCGATTCGTTCTCATACAGCGTGCCGCTGTGGGTCACTTTTTCATGATGCACGTTGTTCAGAAATACGGCCTGATTCTTACGCTTCATCAGCTGTGACGACGGGCGGCGGTGCTGGCCGCTCAGCCAGATGGACTCTTCTTTGATCACCGGGTCGAGCTGAAACTGCGACGGATACGGCAGCTTCTCCACAAAGCCGACCTGCAGTTCGTATTCGTAGGTTTCTGTCTCTACCGCCAGGTTCATGCGCCGAAGCTGGTCGCTGCGGGTTTTACCGGCCCAGAATACCTTCAGGATACCGCCCTCATTCGCCAGCGCCTGGGAGAACTGCCCCTGCGCCGCGCTGTGCATCAGGTAAATCGCCTTGTAAATGTTCGATTTTCCGGTGCCGTTGGGGCCGAAGACGATGTTGAGCTGCTCCAGATCCAGCGACATATCGCGAATTGAGCGGTAGTTTTGAATGTGCAGGGTTTTGATCATCGCCGTATCCATTTATGCAATCACACCTGTTTATAATTACAGTGTTTTAGGCTGAATGCAAAAAAAAGACGACAGTGAGGTGTCGTCTAAACGGGGTACTGCTTTGGGCCTCTATGGGTCAAATGGGCCTTCGCATTTTATTCATCAGGTTACTGCCAGACGCAGACCCAAATCATCAGGATAGGGATCAAAGTAGTTTTGCGTCATCAGATACCGATCGGGGTATTCAGCCATGTAATGCTTCAGCAGCGTCAGCGGTGCGAGGATGGGCAGCAGCCCGTCGCGATAGTGCAGGATCACGTCGCGCAGCTCGACGCGCTGGCGGCTGTTGAGCTGGTTTCTGAAATAGCCCTGAATATGCATCAGCACGTTGGTGTGGTTTTTCCGCGAGGCGGGCTTTTTCAGGATCGCCATCAGCTTTTCACGGTACGCGACGAAGAACGCGTCCAGATCGTCCCATTCATGAAGCGAGGCAACGAACGGCCCGATTTCCCGGTAGCCCGCCTGATGGTGCGCCAGCAGCTGAAGCTTGTAGCGGCTGTGGAAATCCAAAATCGCGCGGCGCGTCAGGCCGTTCGCGCGCAGCGTGTTCAGTTCGTGGAGGGCAAAAACCCGCTCGATAAAGTTTTCCCGCAAAACCGGATCGTGAAGTCGGCCATCTTCCTCAACGGGCAGCCATGGATAAGTTTCAAGAAGGGCGGCGGTGAACAGCCCGACACCCTCCTTGCGGCCCCGGTTGCCGTTTTCATCATACAGCCGCACGCGCTCCATGCCGCAGCTTGGCGATTTCGCGCAGACGATAAATCCCGTCAGATCGCCGATTTTTGGCAGATATTCCGCCGTAAAGTCGGCCATCTTTTGCGTCAGGTCGTCGTGCGGCGGCTTGCTGAAGCGCAGCTGCGTCTCGCCGCCGTCCGTCACCGTCAGGCGAATGGCCGGACGCGGCGTCGGCAGGCCGATCGCCATTTCAGGACACACGGGCCGGAAGTTCACCCACTGGGCCAGCTCATCCATGACGAAGCCCATACGCTTATGCCCGCCGTCAAAGCGAACGGCGGAGCCGGTCAAACATCCGCTAATGCCCAGTACAGGTTTCGTTGTCATGGTGTGGTCCTCCAGTTCTATTATCTAAAACTTACACAACATGACTAATTTGTCCAAGTATTGGCGGAGTTATTTTTTATTCTCTTTAAAAATCAATGATACTTAGCTGCCCTTGTAGGTCGAGTAACCGTACTGGCTAAGCAGCAGAGGAATGTGCAGCTTTTCGTTGGTGCGGGTCACGGTAAACAGCACTGGGATTTCCGGGAAGAAGGAGTCCAGCTTCTTCGTGTGGAAGTAATCGGCGGTTTTGAAGGTCACTTTATAGACGCCAGGCTGCATATCCTGATCCGCCGGATAGAGGGATTTGATGCGTCCGTCCTGGTCGGTTTTACCGCTGGCAAGCGGGGTCCATTTATCCTGCTGCTGCTTTTCCAGCGTGACGGTGACGCCAGGAGGCGGCGTGCCGGTTTGCTGGTCGAGAACGTGAACGCTCAGAGTACCGACAGGGGCGCTAAACGCGGCAGGGGCAAAGGTCATAGCGGCCAGGATCAGCAGAGGGGTCGTTTTTTTCATGGTGTTTTCCTGTGGAGTTATCAGTCACAGGAAAACGTTAGCATCTGCGGCGCGGGAAAATATTCAACTTTTCGTGAAGATTCCCGCAGGAGAAAATTATCAGAGGATAATCACGTCCAGCGATACCTGCTGCTGCCACTGCTCGACCTGCTTTTTGCGCGCGGCGGTGAGTTTACCGCGCGTCACCAGCAGCCATTTGCGGTCCGGGAAGATTTCCGGCGCCAGCGCGGCGGGTGGGGTGGGCAGAATGTCGATGCGGTGGCCCTGTCCGGTGCGCGTTAAGGCTTCAAGCCAGATTTCGCACGGGTCGTTCAGGTGCCAGCCGGTCAACAGGATGTTGTCGCCCGGCGCTTTTTTATCACCTTCCAGGCAAAACGAGGTGTAGGCGATGAGGATGCCGTCGAGAATGTCGCGCAGGGTCATGGCGGCGGGAACGTTGGCCGACATTTGGCCGCGCAGCGGGCGCAGCACGTTAGCCACCAGCTCGGGTCTCGGGTATTCGCGACCGGCGTCGTAAATCATCTGGCGCAGAGACTCGATTTTCCCGTCCTGCAGCCGCTGCAGCATGGCCTGCTGCAGCGTTTGCCAGTTGTTGGTGCGGCGCGGTGCCGGACGCTCGAGCAGCGGTTTTACCTGGCCGATGGGAACGCCTTTTTTTACCCAGTCGAGGATTTTTAACGCCTGCTGGACGTCTTCTTCGCTGTACTGGCGGTGGCCGCCCTCCGAGCGTTCAGGCTTGAGTAAACCGTAGCGTCGCTGCCACGCGCGCAGCGTGGTGGCGGTGATGCCGCTGAGTCTGGCGAATTCGCCGATGGAGTAAGCCATGTCGGTGCCCGATGAGGAGGAATAATCTCAATATACTACGAATTTTTCATGACGTGATGAAGCGCCGCATGGGTGCACTACACTTAACGTCCAACCGCACAAATGAAAGGAATTCTCATGAAGCTATGGCCTGTTGTGACCGGTGTCGCCATTGCCCTGACGCTGGTGGCTTGTAAATCCCCCACGCCGCCGAAAGGCGTACAGCCTATTACCAACTTTGACGCCAGCCGCTATCTCGGCAAATGGTATGAAATCGCCCGCCTTGAAAACCGCTTCGAACGCGGGCTGGAGCAGGTGACCGCGACCTACGGCGAGCGGAGCGACGACGGCATCAGCGTGCTTAACAAGGGTTACGACCCGGTGAAAAACGAGTGGAATGAGAGCGAGGGTAAAGCCTACTTTACCGGGGCACCGACCACCGCCGCGCTCAAGGTCTCCTTCTTCGGCCCGTTCTACGGCGGCTATAACGTGATCAGACTGGACGATAACTACCAGTACGCCCTGGTCAGCGGCCCGAACCGTGACTATCTGTGGATATTGTCACGCACGCCAACCATCCCGGACGCGGTGAAGCAGGACTACCTGAATACCGCGCGCAGTCTGGGCTTCCGCGTCGACCAGCTGGTGTGGGTGAAGCAGTAGCCCTTACTGGTACGAGAAGGTGATGCTCGCCAGCGCATTGGCGGTGCCCGGCACCACTTCGCCCGTGCGGATGTACTGCGCCTGAAACGGCAGAGAGAGCGTTTGGGCGGCGGTCGTCGTCTGGATGAAGAACTGGTTCGTGGTGCCTGCCGCAGAGCTGTCTGGCCCCATCATCAGCGGCCCGGTGCCGTTGTAAAAGAACTGCACCCCCACGCCGGAAGCGGACGACTCACCGCTAAGCGTCACGACCGAAGAGGTGTTCGACGGCGTGGTCTGGTCGGTCATTACGGCGTTCACCGCGATATTGGCGTCGCAGGTCAGGCCGACGGTAAACGATCCCGACGGCGACGTGCTACCCACGGTCGGCAGCGTGTGGATATCAATGTTGCCCAGCTCAACGCTGGCGCTTTTGGTGCTCACCGTGCAGCCGCTCGCCGTCACCGTGATGGTGGTGGGGTTAATGATCACCTTCGCGGTTTTCACTTCGTTGTTGTAGGCGGTGAGGATCGCGGCGTTAATGGTTGGCGTCTGGTAAACCCCGGACTTCAGCGGTACGCCGGTCTTTATAAACGTCACTTTTGCCGACCAGCCCAGCGCGGTGGCGTAACCGCTAGTCCCGTCGGCCGGATAGCTCTGGGTGATGCCGGACTGCATCGGGACATAGGTGGTGCCGTTAAAATCTTTGAGCCCCAGAATGAAGCCAATACCGGGCACGCCCGTTTCAAACACCATGTAGCTTGCGCCATTGACGACGACCGTGATGCCGGTGGCAATTATGCTGCTGCTAGGCTCCAGCGTACCTTTGGAGCAGGTAAATATCAGGCCGCACCAGAACACTTCTGAAACGCTTGCGCTTGCACTCCATTCAGAGCCGATCGTCTTTCCTGGCACAATGGAATCCGCCGGGCCGGACCACGTCATGGGCGTTGGCGAAAGGGCGATATCCGATGTCCAGGAGAGGGCAAAGGTCTGGGACGTAACGAAGAGCAGGGCTAACATTAGTAAACGCATTATTGATACTCCGTAGTCCAGGTCGCTACTGCCGAAACGTCTCCGGCATTGACCGGCGCACCCGTGGCGACCAGTCGCGCATAGAAGGTCATTTTTACGCTCTCATCCCCCGCTGCGCCGTAGGCGGCGGTTTGGGTGTCCAGCGGGATCGGCACGCTGTCTTTATCCAGAATCTGCACCGCGACGCCGGTTGCGCCGCCCCCGGCGATTTTGACGAGCTGCGGGTCATCATCGTCCGGCGTGCCGCTGAAGCGGATTTTTACGCCCGCGAAGGTGGGGCCGCACTCTTCAAGCGTGAGCGTAAAGGGCGTTTTGATATTGCTGGCCGCGCCCGTCTCGGTGAACTGCTTAATGCCGATGGTCCCCAGCGGCACGGTTTGCTCCTCGGAATCCGCCGCCACGATGCAGGTGTTGCCCATGACGCTGCCGGTTACGGAGACCAGCACGTCGTAGCCGCGCACCGGCACGGTAAACGCCATCAGCAGGGCGAGACAGGTGAGGCGAAAGGCTACTGACATACCACCTCCTGTGAGTAAAGGCCGGTGCGCGGGTTGTAATCCTGCTTATTTAACCGGTAATCAATGCTGCAGCTCTGATTGTTGCTGCGTCCCCACACGGCGCGCAGCGTGCCCTGCGGCGATAGCCCGGTCAGATAGAGGCTGCCGCCATCTCCGACGATGCCGCTGGCCTTATCGTCTTTCAGCGATACCAGGGTGCCGAAAGGCAGCACGTCGCTGCGGTGGCGCACGATGAACATCGCTTTTGCCCCCTGACGTGTGGTCAGCGTGGCGCGCACCATCGCGCCGTCGGTGGGGGTTTTATTGGCGATGGCGTTATCCAGCTCCACGTCATTGCCCACGGTGGTGACGTCCAGCGCAACCTGATTGACGCGGTACGGCGTGGCATAGGGGATCACCGCATAGCCCCGGCTGTCGGTTTTAATTCCTTTGTGATTGAGCACGGCCACGTCGCTGGCGCCGGGCGCCTTTACCAGAATGTTGGTATTGCCCAGCGGCTGGCTCAGCGTCAGGCCATCTTCGTGTAGTACCGCGCCACCGCTCATGCCGTAGCTGAGGTTCTGCGAATCTTTCCCATAGCTGTAGCCCAGGTTGTAATCGCCCCACTGGCCTTCGTACTGCAGCGCGGCATCGCCGCCGTACTGCTGCTGCGCGCTGTAGCGCTGGTTCACGCTATAGAACAGGTTCTCCTGGCCCGGCATATAGCCGCTGACGCCCGCGCTGGTGGTGTTGCCGGTAGAATCCGCCTGGGTAGTGGTGAAGCGGGCGCGGGTCGCCAGTTTCGGGTTGCCAAACGGCACCGAAACGGACATCGCCAGGATGTTATCTTTCTGGTTATCGTACAGGCTGGTAGCGCGCTGCAGGCTTACGCCGAGCGACACGTTGCGAAACGTGGCGTTCCACGCAAACTGCAGGCTCTGCGTGGTTTTTGGCGTGTTCCAGTAGGTTTGCTGATCCCAGGAGAGCGACAGCGAACCGTACTCCCCCATGGGCTGCGACAGCAGCACCTGGTTCTTCGCCTTGCGCGACATGCGCAGGTTATAGACGGTGTCGTAATGAGTGGAGATTGTGCCGTCATTCGCCACGACCTGCTTCGCATTCCCGCCTGCCATGCCCTTATAGGTCGTATCGCTCAGGGTATAAAACCCCTGCGTCGAGTAGCGCAGCGAGAAGAAGTTTACGCGCGTGCCGATATCGTTCAGCAGCTTGCTGTAGCGCAGGCGAACCGAATCCCCGGTGTAGGTATTATCGTCCGCCAGCTGGCTGCGCGCGTGCGTGAGGTCGACGGAGTAGGCGCCAAAACGGCCGAGATTTTGCCCGATGCCGAAGGCCATGCCGGTGTAGCGATCGGACACCTGCGCCCCGCCGTAGAACGTCAGGCCGTATTTCCAGCCGTAGAACAGCTCACCCTGGGCAAACGAAGGCGCATCCTGATCGCCTGTCGGACGGTATTTACCGCCGCCAAGGGCATATTTCATCTGGCCGTTGCGCACCAGGTTCGGCACGCTGGCAAAGGGAAGCGTGTACTGCGTTTGGCTGCCGTCGGTTTCCTGAATGGTGACCGCCAGATCGCCGCCGGAGGAGGTCGGATAGAGATCTTTCAGCACGAACGCGCCTGGCGGAACGGTGGTTTGATAGATGATGTTGCCGTTCTGGCGCACCGTCACCGTGGCGTTGCTGCGGGCGATACCGCGCACGTCTGGCGCATAGCCGCTCAGGCTGGCGGGCAGCATGTTGTCATCCGTTTTCAGGGCCACGCCGCGCAGGCCGACAGAATCGAAAACCTGAGACGAGGTATAGGTTTCGCCCGCATAGAACTGCGCGCGCAGGGCGGGAATATCGCGCTGCAGCCAGGTTTGCACATGGGTGAGTTCGTTTGTGTCTTTGGTCCACGTGGTGAAATCACGCAGCCGCCACGCGCCCAGGTTAACGCCGCTGTTGAGGCTTGCGAACAGCTGCTGGTCGCGCGTTCGCGTCTCGCCCTGATACGTATTGTTGGCGCCGTTCACCACGTAGTTCAGCCACGCGGCAGGAATGCCGGACTCCCAGCTTTCCGGGCTCACGTATCCACGCGGCAGATTACGCATCATGCTTTGCGGCACGGTAAAGCTAAGCGTCAGGGTCTTCTGGTCAAAATCATAGCGGGCGCCGGGAAAGACCTGCGGCAAAAAGAGGCAGCGCTGGGCAAGGGGCAGCGCGCCGCCCTTTGCCTGATGGGTATCGATACCGAGGGCAATAATCTGCTCTGGCGTGAGGCAGGGCTGGGCTTCGCCTGAGGTGCTTTCATCGGCATGGAACGCAACGTTCCCGGTAAAGGCGTAATTGTTATTGATGTACAGGTTGAGGCTGTACTCTCCTGGCGGCAGCGTGCTGCCTGCGTTGACCCAGGTGAGATCGGCGCTGTTCGCGCTTTCACCGTTGAGGAAGGCAGGGTTGAATTGCAGCTCGTTTTCGGCAGCCACGGCTTGCCGAACGATCATGGCTGACACCATGACGCACAGGATTTTCATTTTCACGCGGTTACGCCCTTCTGTTTTTATTGTTGCGACAGCGACGAGCGGGTAACGGGCGTCCAGGCCCCGTAATCGTTAATGGTCTGGTAGCTCACGCTGCTGGCGCGGCTGAAGGTTTCTGCCAGCGTCACGCTTGCCTTTGGCGGTATCATTACGGGCTTGACGGGCATACCGTCGACCTTCACGTTGATGGTGGTGAGGTAGTAAGGCGTCGGATTCGTGAGGCTGACTTTGCCCGCGCGGACCGTACCGCCGAGGCGTTTCCACGCCTCACCCGCGCCTTCCACGAGCCCCTCCGGGCGATAAAAGACCTTGATGCGGTTGGCGGAAGCAAACTGCAGGGAATTGCCTGAGCCGTTTTTCATCTGCTGCGGGATCGCCTTCACCGTCATCCAGTAGAGCGTTTCGCGGTCCTGCGGCAGCGCCCTGCCGTTGAACATGATTTTCACCACGCTCTCGCTGGCCGGTTTTAAGACGTACAGCGGCGGCGTAATGACGAAGTCGTTGGTGCGTTCCCCTTTTTCACTCTCCATCCATGACTGGATCAGGAAGGTGGCCTCGGGGTGGGTGTTTCTGACCTGCATCATGGACTGCGTGGTCGAGCTGGAGTAAACCATTCGCGTCGCGCCCAATCCCACGCCGCCTGCATAAACGACGGAAGAACATAAAGAGCCCGCCAGACAAACCCATGTTGATGCGCGCATAGTCTTTCTCCTGAAAGCTGAGCCAGGCCCGGCCAGTCGACCGGGCCTGAAAATTACGAATAGGTCACGGTATAGGTCGCAACGGCGCTGGCATCACCCGCCGTGGCGCTGCCTTCCGGGGAGTAATATTTTGCGCTGAAATTCAGGGTGTTAGAGCCCGTGCGCAGCGGAACGGCTGCCGCCGCTTCGCCCAGCTTCACCACGTTGCCCTGTTCGTCATACAGACGAATGGCAACGTGCTGTGCAGAGTTGGCGCTGCCGTTTGAACCCACGGCCAGGCTGTTGGCGTCTGCGCTATCCGGCGTGCCGGTAAAGGTCACGGCTACCGTGGTGGCGGCAATAGGATTTTCTTCGGTGGAGGCCGAGGTATCCGCGATTTCGCAATCTTCCAGGACGATGGAGAAGGCTTTCGCGGTGCTGGCCTCGCTGCCTGCCGCGGCCAGCGTTGCGGTGCGTACTTCACCCATATCGACATCGATGTTGGCGCTGCCGGCGCTGATGGCGCAGGCTGAAGTCACCACTTTGCCGTTGAAGTTCACCGTGCCGCCGCTGGTGGTGGCAGCCAGGGCGGAGCCCGCCGGCAGCAGTGCAGCAACGCTTAATGCCAGCAGAGTTTTGGTATTGAATTTAGCTTTCATTGTCTTGATTCCATTGTGTTGTTATTACGAGATTTGCTCTGAAAGCGGCAGGTCTAACTGGTTAAAAAGACCAGCAAATCTGTCTTATTCCTGAGCCCAAGTTTTCTTATCGCGGAGGTCTTTAATGCGCTCACCCGGCGATAAGAAAGCTTCTCTATTTCTGCGATGTAACGCATATCCAGTCCGTTCCTGAGTTCCTTTAATACCCTCCATTCTCCTGGCGTCAGCGTGAGTGCCGCTGGTTTCTTTTTTGGGCGGAAGCGGCTATCGCCCATTTTTAATAAGGTGGCTCGCCAGCGAAAAATTGAGTCCTGCAGCGAGATATACGCATCAATATCCCCTCTGACCCAGTGCAGTGAATTCGCCGGAGCGGAGTACATGCAGATAATGACGTCAGGGTAATTAGCTTTAATTCTTTTGATATATTTAAGACAGTCATATCCTGTGTGATACTTCTCCGCCCCCGACATTAGCAAAATATCAATGGGTGTTGCCGACAGTTCGGTATTCAGCTGGTGGTAATCCCCCACGGAAATCTTAATCTCTAATTCTGGACTGATGCTCCTTAATAGCGTTGTGATGCCATGCCGTGCATAATGGTCGCTGCCCATTAATGCAATATTTACGCGTTGTGTTTTTTCGGGTTTATTCGCCATGTTATTCCCTCGATTTATAATAGTAATCAGGCGAGCGATTAGCGCGGGCGTCAGCCTGTTCTTTCGAAGCAATCACGCATTGCATGGTGTAGGCCTACTATACTCGGGCCAATAAAGAGGTAATCTGAAGTAATCTTAATTTGTATTAAGCCTTTGTTAAAAACAAGTTACAGCATCATCCTCATATTGGTTTTGTTCTGTTTCGCTGCCCTGAAATAATCATACCTGCACTTTTCAATGAAAGTTTTGCTTTGAGAAAGGTTTTGTAAGCGGAGTGTCTGTTGACGTCAGTTTTAGGACGGATTTGCTGACGGTGGATAACAATTTCCGAGTGGTATCATCGGTTTATACTGATGATATGACGCCCGCATTGAGGGGGTTAAAACGCTATCTATATTGATTTTTCTGCAGATTCATAAAAGTTGAGAATTAGCGTTTCTGAATGAATTAGACACCCGTGTCCGCTGTATTCAATTTGGCCTTTTGTCTGGTTTTGTCAATGTCAAGGGCGTGGTTTAGCCAGCGTCGTCATCGATATCCTTAATAGGGAGTAGGTGTCATTAAGATTGTCCCAAAGCATGAAAAATAGGACTTCAGAAAAGATGAGAATGTGATTTGATGCATGGCATAATGCGCTGTAGGCCGCACGAGATCTGCGGTTTAAGTGAAATCATCACTTCAGTGAAGCTGCAGCGATGCGCTATAAATAAGAATTTTCGCCAATTGACGCGATATACAGCGTTAATTTTATCAGTCACATTAATCCAGATGTAGAAATTGTGAGCGTTATATGCTGTCCGTGCGAAGTCATGGATAAGTTAGATTAGCTGGCGTTAACCGGAGAATGACTACCACCCTATGCACAAGCATTACGTTATTAATAACATCGTTGAATTCCACCCTGCAGCCAGCACGTTACGCGATCTCAACAATCCCGATCGTGTGGTTGTGTTAAATTCACCTGCAGGCCGCTGCCTGTTGTTATTAATCGACAGGGCGGGAACCATTGTTACGCAGCAGGAGTTCCTTGATATCGTCTGGCAGCGCCGCGGCATGCTGGTTTCACCAAATACCTATTATCAGAACATCTCTATTCTGCGCAAAGGGCTTAAGAAGATTGGTTTTGAGGCCGATCCCATCGTGACCATTCCGCGTATTGGTCTGACGCTGGCCAGCGATACGCAAATAACCATTAAAGAGCTACCTCCTCGTCCGGCAGAAACGACCGAGGAACCGCACGGGATGACGCAGGATTGCCTCATGCCGCCTCAGCAGACGCCCGCGCCGCCGCCGGTAGCGCGTTCACGTTGGCTTGCCGCAGTACTGGCTATGCTGTTCATATTTGCCGGCGTGGGGGTAATAGGGCACTCGAATGCCCGGGATAACCGTTTCGTGGATGATTACCATTTTGCGGCAATGGTGGGTACATGCCGCGTTCATCTTGCTAATGATATTCAGACCCAGAGTGAACGGGCGAAGGCGCTGGCCTATGCCGGTCCTTTTAAAGCCGACTGCGCAAGCCACCCCTGGGTGTATATCAGCTGGTATGCGTTACTTCCGCGCGCGTCCGTTATTCGCTGCGACAGGCCCATGAAAGAGCCAAACCGCTGTATCTCGGATTATTTCATTGAGGATCGCTAGCATGCGTCGTTATCGTCATCTGCTCTTTATTCTCGCAACGTGTCTGACGACCGGCAGCGCGTTAGTGGGCTATTTTCTGTGGCAGAGATACTATGTCCAGCCGTTTTCCTGCCAGGCGAACCTTGTGCAGCATCACCCGGAGGAGACGCTGTCGCTGTGGCTGAATTACATCTTCGACGGCAACAGCGGCACGCTGAGTATGAACGGTCGTGTACAAAGCGATCCGACTAAAATTATCGACCGGAAAATTCCCTTCCGGGTTGAGCGGAAGGACAGCGTCTATTTTCTGACGTCTGATAAGAATATGAAATTTCCGGACGATAACGTTGAGGATGAATGGCTGGCAAAATATGAGCCGCAATTTTTTGTTTATCCCGGGAAAAGTATTTATATACGTATAAATGAACAACAGAATGGTAACTATCTTTTTACGTTGGGAACATTACCGACCTATATGTGCCGATCGTCAAAAAAAGAATGAGATAAACGAGAAAATTGTTATAAAGAGCGCTCGATTCATTTATGCTTGATTTAAGGTTTAAACATTACCTTTGAAATATAATAAGCAGCCCGCGTGTTGCGATAATGTAATTTATATTAAATTTGGCAAGATAATGAAAACAGTATTTGAACCTTTCGGCGACGGCATACCCGCGACGAAAAAACGGCTGCATATAGGGTTGCTGTTATGGCCGCACTATTCACTGCTGGCCGTATCAGGATTACTGGAGGCGCTGCGGTTTGCAGCGAAAACGCAAAAAGAAATATCGTTCAAGATCAGGTTGATAAGTGAGTTCCCCGATGTGCCAATTACCAGCAGTACGGGCGTGAGCATCAAACCTGAGTCCGCACATGTGCCACCCGATTCGTTTAACTATATTGCGGCCATCGGGGGGAGCCTGGAGCACCTGAATCGCGGTTACGGTGGCGACAGAGAGTATCTCGCTCATGCGCATCAGGCGCGAGTTCCGCTGATAGGCATTGGTACCGGCAGTTTTGTGCTGGCGCAGGAGGGGTTTCTCAACGAGCGGCGGGCCTCGGTGCATCCTTATCATCTGGACACGTTTCGACAGCGTTTTCCGCAGGTCTACGCCGAACAAGGCTATGACTTTATTGATGAAGGTGATGTGGTGACCTGCCCGGGAGGCATTTCAACCATCACGCTGGCTACCGAGCTGATTCGCGCCCATGCAGGGCGTGACGCGGCCAGCGCCGCCTGCCAGCGGCTGTCGCTTGTGCCTAATGAGCTTGCCACGCCGCGACCGGCCAACGTCTCCCTTATCCCCGACTCGCGGCTGCGCCGCGTGGTCATGCTGATTGAGCAATACCTCACGCGTCCGCTCAGCACGGCCGGTCTGGCAAGCGAAGTGGCCCTGAGCGAGCGGCAGCTTAACCGCCTGTTTAACGCTGAGTTTGGTAAAACCACCCGAGAATTTATCCGCAGCGCCAGGCTGCGCTATGCCTGCTGGTTATTAAAAAACTCGCAGCGGAGCGTAACCGATATTGCCCTGCGGATGGGTTTTAGCGACTGCGCCCATTTCATTCGTCATTTCCAGACCGAATACGGCTGCACGCCGGGCGTCTGGCGCACGTCGCAGACTTAGGTACACATGTAATTAAACGGACCCGGTGGGCAGGGACGCAGCACCGCGTTGATGGCGTCAGTTTTCAGCGTATACATCCCGCCAAAGAACGGATCGACAATCAGCCAGCCCGGCACGCCGAGGAAGATAATATTCCCCAGGGTGTACCAGTGGCTTAAACGCGTTTCCAGCGGCACGATCAGCGAATAGTATCCCTCCTGTTTTACCGTGAGCGTATATTCACGCTTGCCGAAGTAGCTCCCGTCAGATTTTTTAAGGGTCACAGACTGCGGCGTTGTGCCCGTCTTAATGATTGCGCCGCTTTGATCCGCAATGATAAAGAAGGCGTGAGTCGGCTGGCTTTCGATGTTAACCGTCTCGTCGTTATTGCCCACAATGGCCGCGCAGCCGCTGAGAAATAGCGGTAAAAGCAGCAGGAAGGTGAATTTTTTCATTTATATCGCTCCGGTGACTTACCAAAGCAAAGCGACACCGTTCGGGTGAAAATTAAGCGTGCTATCCGCAAAGAGTTGCTTGTATTAATGTGGTTTTTCAAACATGATCTTGCCATGAAAATTGAAACCGCAGTCTCCTCACAATTTGAACGTCTCGTCGCGATCTGGGAATCCTCCGTCCGCGCCACGCACCACTTCTTACGGGAAAGCGATATCGCTGCGCTGCGCCCGTTATTGCTCAACGCCTATCTGCCGAATCTTAAGGTCGTGATTGCCCGCGATGATGCTGGCGTTATTCACGGCTTTATAGGTGTTGATGGAAACCGCATTGAAATGCTGTTCGTTGACGATGCGAGCCGAGGCAGGGGCGTGGGTAAGCTCCTCCTGAATTACGCTATTTCGGAGTTTGGCGCGAATGAAGTAGATGTGAATGAGCAAAACCCGCAGGGCGTCGCGTTTTATCGGCATATGGGGTTTGAGCAGGTTGGGCGCTCGGAGCTTGACGGGCAGGGGAATCCGTTTCCGCTGCTGCATATGAAGCTGGGCAAATAATGCTAACTCCCTCACCCAAGGAGAGGGAGAAAAGGGTCAATTACTGGTAATTTGCCCGATGATAACGCCACGCACTTTCTCGCCATCAAAGTAATATGAGACAGTATTGCTCTGGGTGAATCCGTTCTGTACAGGCGTCTCCTGATAGAAAAGTATCGCTTCCTGATGGGCGATTTCTTTCATGCCGAACATTTCGACAAGATTCCCATGCGTTGCATTCAGCAATGGAACATCGCCGACTGAGACTGTGACATGTTCCGTTGTTTTCCCACACTCTTTATGAATGCCGTCCTTAGCTATGGCTAGAGCAGTGAGTAAACCCGCACCCATTTCGTTATCTGAAATGAACCAGTAATTCGTGCCACCGACGTCATGAAGGCAGACCCAGCGCGCGGAACCGTCTTTCTTAACGGGTGTGCTGGTGATATCTGACAGGTAAGTGTTCTCCATCTTCACGGTTCTCTTACCGACAGTGATGGTTGGGGTGAGGGGTAATGTGGTTGAAATTTCCGGCAGCGTTGTGTTTTCGTCGTAATACTGGGCCGCGAAGCCGGTCATTTCAGATGCTGAAACGTGCGAAATGATTGCAACAAGTAATAATAAGCGCTTCATTTGACAACCAATACCGTATCGTTGCTCTTCCAGATACTCCTTCTGGCACTCAGAGGAGCAATGATGCAGCCCTCTGACGAGTCGTCAGGGTGCAAACTGCTTTTACCATGTATTTTAAATGAGTCCCTACCACACATATCATTTGTCGAGTAGGGCGTGAGGCTGAGAGTATATTTCCCAGTGTGGGCGGAATTATGAGGGGACCCAATAGTGTAGGTGCCTCGTGGCAGCGGTCCGCTGTTTTTTATACATTCTTGTGACGGATCGTTTTTGTAACCACTAGCACCTGCGTAATCTGCATCAAATTGGTAGACACCATCCAGATAAAATTTATGCTCTTTTACATCATATTCCCAGGACATACTTTCTCCTTAAGCGCGTTCTTTCCAGGTATCAGAGTGAATGATGTTTCCATCAATGTAGTGCCATGTGATTTTCTCATATGTCAGATCTACATATTCATGATGTGTATGTAGATCATTTTGCGGATGCTTAATGTCAAACATAACAGGTTCAATTTGTACTACTCTTCATTACTATTTAAAATTGTGACTTACATTTCAAAATTGCAATGAAAAAAACTGGTTGGCTAAATTGGGATTTATCGTTGAGGAATATATGTAGTGTGAATAAATGCTCAAAAATGATAAGTTTGATTGATGTCTAATCTTACACTGCAATAATAATTATAATGATTTAACCGTGTCAGTTATTGAAATTATTAATAACATTAAATAATGTATCAGAGCCGTGATTATCGCTTAACCTGCTTATCCCATTTTACTAAGCCGATGATATCTTTCTCACCTTCGGCTTCTTTCAGCAGGCGCTGCTTTTTTTCAAACTCAATGTATTCTGAGCACGCCTTTTCATCAGCCGCTTTCTTGCTGATCTTACCTGCTCCTTCTAAAACGTCCCGATCATTAAACTGCAGGAACTGATCGAGCTTGGTTTGCCAGTCTTCTAAAAATACCTGCTTACGGCGTTTGGCCTGATCTTCGGCAAAATCGAGCCACATATTAACGACGCGATTAAGCTCGCTCACCTCATCCTGAGACAAATAATTTTTTGCAGTGGTGACATCGCTTTTACGGACTTCTTCGCCTTTATAGCTGGTCAGCCCCATATGTGGTTGCGTGGCGTCCACACGCTGGTGAATCAACTCAGCAGCGGTGTGGCCCGTGCAGGCAAAATGCAGTTTATTCTGGATGGTCTGAAAGAATTGCGTAGTTTCTTTAAGCGACGGCTGATAGTCAGCGGCTAACGCAAAAATCTCCCTCACTCGGAGATAGACCCGGCGTTCGCTGGCCCGTATATCTCGAATGCGCTCCAGCATTTCATCGAAATAGTCAGGTACGGCGGAAGCTCCGACAGGCGGATTTTTCAGGCGCTCGTCGTCCATAACGAAGCCTTTTACCAAATATTCCTGCAGCGTTTGAGTGGCCCACTGACGGAACTGTGTACCTCGCGTGGAGCGGACGCGATAGCCGATGGCGAGAATGACGGGCAGACTGTAGTGAAGTGTGTTGCGATTGACCTTACGCTGACCTTCTTGCTGAACTTGTAAGTAAGCCTTACAGGTTGCTTTTTGTTCAAGCTCACCTTCTTCGTAAATTGCCTTAATATGCTGAGTAATGGCTTGAGGAGTGACCTGATAAAGAGCAGCTATAGCTGCTTGCGACAGCCAGAGCGTTTCGTATTCAAAGCGACATGTGATGCGAACAGTTCCGTCATCGCTGGCAAACATAACAAATTCACCTGCTGGAGATTGGATTACGTCTTTATCTGCCATGTCGCCTCTCATTTTGAGCGGTTAACCTTATCAGCTCGTAGTATGCCAGAAACAGCCGCTAAGCCAGGTGGTTTGTATTTGATTTTGCGAGGCGCTTTCCAGGATGCTGAATTTGAATCGCTGCAAGCGCATCCTCTAACTCAACGAGCTTTGCCTTCGTCCGTTTATAATCATCCTGCAACCGCTGTTCCTGCTCGTTATACGCCACCAGAACGATGCAACCCTTCATCACCTTTACCGTTACCTGATGCCCGGTATCAAACCCCGCCGCGCGCAGCCACTTGCTGGAAAGGATGATTTTCGGCGTGGATTTGTCGAAAACATTCGGGCGGTATCCCACAATTAACGAACGCTCGGTTCCGGATTGGTCGGTGTCTGGGGTAGAATGCGAATCAGCCATAATCAACTCCTTGATAGTTGGTGAGGTTAGACGCCCTTTAGTGCTCCAACACTGTTGGGCGTTGTCAGAATTCCAAATCCATGTGGTAGGTACCACGTGCGGATAAATTAACCGAAGTGGTACCTACCATGCAACAGAAAAAGAAACCAAATTTTGACCGTACCAATAGCACTATGAAGAACATCCGGTTCGAGGATGAGCTTTTGGAACAGATTGAAAAGGCTGCAGGGAAAGGGAATTTTAGTAAGTGGGTTAAGGAAGCATGTCAACGGAGATTACGGGAAAAAACGAGCAACAATTAGTCGTATGCTTAAGTTTTGTGAGTAAAAGTCTCCTCGAAAGGATGAGTAATGTTGCCTTATTAATTGATAGGTATTAACAATCAATTATTTGCATTAATTTTTTTTTAATAAATTTCAATGAGTTAAACATCACTGTATGTGGTTTTACAACCTTGACTTTTCCAGGGATGGTTGACTCTAGATGTCCCGTAACTTACATTAATGGTGTCTCATCTACCATGCGTAGAAAGAGCGTACGAACCCGGTGCATAGAAATGTGTGTCGGGTTCAGCTTTTTATGACATTTGTGATCTCGCTCTGCTGTTTGCAAGTTGCCTGCGTTTGCCACTTCTATTTACTATATAAGCGGTTTTTAACAGCCAGTAGTCTCTACGAGCAGCCAACACCACAACATAGTCTTCTATTTCATTCCAAATAACAAATTCCGTGTTACTTCCACGCCTCTCTTCCCAACAAGATAAATGTTCATTATCTGAATGAATAATCATATGAGATATCCATCTGATTCTGGCACACCGTGAAAGATCGGGAGTTCTTTCTTCTTCTTTTTCACCTTCGGAAGTCAAATGCCAAAATCCAAATTCTTTTCCATCATATTCAGGAGTGAAACGAGGTTGAACCGGAAGGCCCCGAAATCGGATGCCAGACCTTAGAAATGAATACTGAAATTCATTATAGACCTCTTCAATATATAATGACCAGTCACCTGAGAATTCGAGCAGATCGGGCATTTCTAGCATTAGCGTGACTCCCAAACAAAAACATTGAATTTTCGCTCGGTAGGCAACGTGCTTCTTAATAGATCTCTATTAGTATAAAATCTTATTTTTTCGATGATCTGTAATTTACCTTCGTTTGTATTCAAACCTCTATGAAGATAACCTAAAGCACCTATAAATAAATCAGCAAGTTGTAGTTGTTGAACTTCGTGAGAACGTATATGCTGGATTCTTTGGATTGAATCCCTATTAAAATCATAACCTGAATTATGAAGAACCCTTCTTAATTTTTCAATCTTCTCGATTCCAAGGGTGTCTTTTATATCGAAATAAACTCTATATAAACTTTGGTTCTCTATTATGTTTTTCAATAAATAGAAACATATTTTATAATAAAATGTATTATGATCTTGATTGAATCTATGATGATCTAGCCTACTTTTATGGGGAACTATAACCGCTCTAAAACGTAAAGCTTGATTAGCAAAAAAGTAGTCAACTAATTCTAAATAAAATGCAACTTTAGATTTGGATACTTTGGTCCATTTTATTTCAAATTCTTCGCTTAAACCATGTTTTACTTTGATCGCTCGGATATCACGGGAAATTTTCTTTGTAATTGAGTCAGGACACCATGTAGCACCTATCACCATAACTTCTTGGTGATCATGTAAAAGATGACATGATTCATCGCAAAACACGTTAAAGGTCTTAGTGTTCAAAATGACATTCTCCATACTAACATTGGGTAATTTTCCTAGAATTTTGGAATAAGTGCAATCTAGAAAAGAGAATAGGAAAAAAACAATGGAGAGATGCTTAGGTGGATGTACTTAATAAGGGTTGAAATTTATTTAAATCAATAAGTTGGCGGAAGATCACAGGAGTCGAACCTGCCCGGGAACGCTGGCGTCCCCAACTGGATTTGAAGTCCAGCCACCTCACCGGAGATGACGATCTTCCGCGCCTCGATTGCTACATGGAGGCGGGGCGCATTATAGCTACTTTCAGGCATTTACCACATACCCCCACACACTTTTTTCACATCTCTTTTGACCTTAAACCCCCTGTTTCAGTTAATTCCTAAGAAAATCCTCAGGTTAGCATTTCGTGCTCACCGACTTTTACCCCGATCACAAAAAAGAAGAAACGTAATCTGCTAACCAGAAAACGCAATACCCGCCTTTGAAACAATGGTTTAAAACGAATGCAACCGGTCTCAGCGCCCCCTACAGCGTGAAGGATATAAAAAGATGAGCGAAGTATTGTCAGTAAAAGAGAAGATTGGCTACGGCATGGGTGACGCCGCCAGCCACATTATTTTTGATAACGTCATGCTTTATATGATGTTTTTCTACACCGATATTTTCGGCATTCCCGCCGGGTTTGTCGGCACCATGTTCCTGCTGGCCCGCGCGCTGGATGCGATCTCCGACCCGTGCATGGGGCTGATTGCCGACCGCACCCGCAGCCGCTGGGGCAAGTTCCGTCCGTGGATTTTGTTCGGCGCCATCCCGTTCGGCATCGTCTGCGTGCTGGCCTACACCACGCCGGACCTCAGCCTTAACGGCAAAATGGTTTACGCCGCCGTTACCTACACGCTGCTGACCCTGCTCTATACCGTGGTCAACATCCCGTACTGCGCGCTGGGCGGCGTGATCACCAACGACCCGACGCAGCGTATCTCCCTGCAGTCCTGGCGCTTCGTGCTGGCGACGGCGGGCGGCATGCTCTCCACGGTGCTGATGATGCCGCTGGTGAACCTGATTGGCGGCGACGATAAGGCGTTCGGCTTCCAGGGCGGGATTGCCGTGCTGTCGGTGGTCGCGTTCCTGATGCTGGCGTTCTGCTTCTTTACCACCAAAGAGCGCATCCAGGTGCCGCCGAGCACCACCTCCATGCGGGAAGACCTGCGCGACATCTGGCACAACGACCAGTGGCGCATCGTCGGCGTGCTGACCATCCTCAACATCCTCGCCGTCTGCGTGCGCGGTGGGGCGATGATGTACTACTGCACCTGGATCATGGGCTCGCCGGAGGTGTTCGTCGCGTTCCTCACCACCTACTGCGTCGGCAACCTGATCGGCTCCGCGCTGGCGAAACCGCTCACCGACTGGAAGTGCAAGGTCAGCATCTTCTGGTGGACCAACGCCGCGCTGGTGGTGGTCAGCGTGGCGATGTTCTTCGTGCCGATGCACGCCACCGTGCTGATGTTCGCCTTTATCTTCGTCATCGGCGTGCTGCACCAGCTGGTGACGCCGATACAGTGGGTGATGATGTCCGATACCGTCGACTACGGCGAATGGACCAACGGCAAGCGCCTGACCGGCATCAGCTTTGCGGGCACCCTGTTCGTGCTGAAGCTCGGCCTGGCGCTGGGCGGGGCGATGATCGGCTGGATGCTGGCAGGCGGGGGCTACGACGCGGCAGCCAAAACCCAGAACAGCGCGACCATCAGCATCATTATCGGCCTGTTTACCCTGGCCCCGGCGGTCTGCTACGTGCTGAGCGCCATCATCGCTAAACGCTACTACACGCTGAAAACCCCTTTCCTGACCAAAATCATGGGCGAGCTGGCGCAGGGCGCGCGTCGCAATCAGCAGGAGTTTGAAAACCTGCCGGTCAGCAAAGAATTACAGAACTAAGAGGACGAGACTATGAAAATCAGTGATGGAAACTGGCTCATTCAACCGGGCCTGAACGTGACCTATCCGGTTCAGGTGTTCGACGTGGAGCAGCAGGGCAATGACCTGGTGGTGTTTGTTGCGCCGCGCGACGTGCGCGAACGCACCTGGCAGCTCGACACGTTGATGTTCACGGTGCGCCTGTTTGCTCCACAGGAAGGGATTGTCGGGGTGCGCATCGAGCACTTCCAGGGCGCGCTGAATAATGGCCCGCACTATCCGCTGAACGTTCTGCAAGACGTGAAGGTAGAGATTGAAAACAACGCCGATTTTGCCGAGCTGAAAAGCGGAAGCCTCAGCGTGCGCGTCACCAAAGGCGAGTTCTGGGCGCTGGATTTCCTGCGTAACGGCCAGCGCATTACCGGCAGCCAGCTGAAAAATAACGGATACGTGCAGGATACCAATACCGATCGCAATTACGTGTTCGAACGTCTGGATCTGGGCGTGGGCGAAACGGTGTACGGCCTCGGCGAACGCTTTACCGCGCTGGTGCGCAACGGCCAGACGGTCGAAACCTGGAATCGCGACGGCGGCACCAGCACCGAGCAGTCCTACAAAAACATCCCGTTCTACCTGACCAACCGCGGCTACGGCGTGCTGGTGAATCACCCGGAGAACGTCTCGTTTGAAGTCGGCTCCGAGAAGGTCTCCAAAGTGCAGTTCAGCGTGGAAGGAGAATATCTCGAGTACTTCGTGATCGACGGCCCGACGCCGAAAGAGGTGCTGAACCGCTATACGCAGTTTACCGGGCGTCCGGCGCTGCCGCCGGCCTGGTCGTTCGGCCTGTGGCTGACCACCTCGTTCACCACCAACTACGACGAAGCGACGGTAAACAGCTTTATCGACGGCATGGCCGAGCGCGACCTGCCGCTGCACGTGTTCCACTTCGACTGCTTCTGGATGAAGGCCTTCCAGTGGTGTGACTTCGAGTGGGACCCGGTGACCTTCCCGGACCCAGAGGGGATGATCCGCCGCCTGAAGGAGAAAGGGCTGAAGGTCTGCGTGTGGATTAACCCGTACATCGGCCAGAAATCCCCGATCTTCCGCGAGTTGAAAGAGAAGGGCTACCTGCTCAAGCGCCCGGACGGCTCCCTGTGGCAGTGGGACAAATGGCAGCCGGGGCTGGCGATTTATGACTTTACCAACCCGGAAGCGTGCCGGTGGTATGCCGACAGGCTGAAGGGCCTGGTGGACATCGGCGTCGACTGCTTCAAGACCGACTTCGGCGAGCGTATCCCGACCGACGTGCAGTGGTTCGACGGGTCCGATCCGCAGAAGATGCACAACCACTACGCCTACATCTACAACGAGCTGGTGTGGAACGTGCTGAAGGAGACGGTGGGGGAAGAAGAAGCGGTGCTGTTTGCCCGCTCTGCGTCCGTCGGCGCGCAGCAGTTCCCGGTGCACTGGGGCGGCGACTGCTACGCCAACTACGAGTCGATGGCCGAAAGCCTGCGCGGCGGCCTGTCGATCGGCCTGTCCGGCTTCGGGTTCTGGAGCCACGACATCGGCGGGTTTGAAAACACCGCTCCGGCGCACGTCTATAAGCGCTGGTGCGCGTTCGGGCTGTTCTCCAGCCACAGCCGACTGCACGGCAGCAAATCCTACCGCGTACCGTGGGCGTACGATGATGAGTCCTGCGACGTGGTGCGTCACTTCACGCAGCTGAAGTGCCAGCTGATGCCGTACCTTTATCGCCAGGCGGCGCTGGCCCGCGAGTTAGGCACGCCGATGCTGCGGGCGATGATGCTGGAGTTCCCGGACGATCCGGCGTGCGATTACCTTGACCGCCAGTACATGCTGGGGGATGCAATGATGGTGGCACCGGTGTTCTCCGAGGCGGGGGACGTGCAGTTCTACCTGCCGGAAGGCCGCTGGACGCACCTGTGGCACAACGACGAAATTCAGGGCAGCCGCTGGCATAAGCAGCAGCATGATTTCCAGAGCCTGCCGGTCTACGTGCGCGATAGCACCCTGCTGGCGCTGGGTAACAATAACCAAAAGCCGGACTACGCGTGGAATGAGGGGACGACCTTCCAGCTGTTTAACCTGGCCGATGGCGCAACGGCGGTGAGCGAAGTGCCTGCGTCGGACGGTTCGGTGGCGTTTACGCTGAAAGCGTCACGTCGGGGCGACATCGTGACCTTTACCGGCGCGGGAGACGCGCAAAACTGGTCGGTGTGCTTGCGCAACGTTCAGAAGGTGAGCGGCGTAAAAGGGGGTTCACACGCGGGCAGCGAGTGGGGTGTGGTAGTGAAAGCCGAGGGGAATGAGGTGGTGGTTCACCTTTAATTCCCCTCACCCTAACCCTCTCCCCAAAGGGTCGAGGGGATGGTTTGCTCCCTCTCCCTTTTAGGGAGAGGGCTGGGGTGAGGGTGGTGTTGACACCACACCGCTCGTCATCGTCTGCTGCACCTGCTGTTTATCCATATTCACCGCGTTCAGCTTACCGTTCACCGTTGGTTTCAACGGCGCGCTGGCCTGCACGCTGCCGCTGGCGGTGAGCTGAATATTGCCGTCACCCGTAATCGGCAGCGCAGGCCAGCCCCACTGCTGCACCACGTTGAGCGGCACGCCGCGCCCGTTCAGGCTCACGGTGGTCTGCCGCTGCGGAAGCTGGGAAACCGTCGCCGTGGCTTCAAGAATCCCTTTCTCGGTAAAGGCGCTCAGCTCGGTAATGTTCACGGTGGCGGCGTTGGCATTCAGCGCCAGCGACGGACGGCGCACGTCCACGCGGTTAAAGGTGGCCGCCGCCCCGTTCAGCGTCGCGCTGCCGCCCCATACTCCCCACTGTCGGTCTTTAGCGATTTGCAGGTTTGCGCCGTAGCCGTCGAGAGACGTGATTTGCCATGGGAAGGTCGGATCGATATCGATCACCAGGTTGCGGCTGAGGCTAAATTTGTTCAGCTTAACGCTGTCCAGCCATTGCGGCAGCTGTTCCATCCACAGCGTTTTCCAGTTTTCCGGTAGGGTGTATTCCAGCCCGGCGATGGCGACATCGTCCAGCACCAGCGCTTTGCCGTCGCGCAGCCAGTTGCCGGAGGTGCGCACCATGCCACCCTCCCAGCGGGAGGTGAGCTGGCGTAGCGCAATACCCTGCGGAGAGAATTCTGCATTCATAATCGGATCGAACAGATGCAGCGAGCCGTAGATAAACTCGCTGGCATTCATCGACAGGCGCCCGTCCTGGCTCTGCCAGTCGCCTTTGCTCAGCGTCAGGTTACGCAGGCTTAAGTCGAGGTCGGTTACCGCCCAGTCAGGCCCCTGCAGGCGGGCGTCGGTCACTTCCAGCCGCCCAATTTGCAGGGATGGCAGGGTGGTTATAGGCGTGAAGAAATCCAGCAGCGATTTATCACTTTGCAGGCGGATCTCATTCAGGCGCATGCTGTCGATCACCCAGCTACCGTCGGCATTACGCAGGGCGGAGCCGGTGAGCGAACCGCGCGCCATATCGGCACCGATGGTGTTCAGCACCACCTCTTTGCCGTTGAGCTGGCCCTGGATCAGCACGTTGCTGGCCGGCACGCCGTTGAGGGTAAGCGAGCCTGCACTCATCTGGATCTGCGCATTCTTGCCCAGCACGTTGCCGGCCTGGGGCTGCCACGGGCTGACGCCGCCCGTCACTTTTTGCGCGCTTAAATCCCACTCGGTATTCGGGCTGTTAAACGCCATGTTGTTCAGCTGCAGGCGGTCGGCCTGGAAGGGAAGCGGCGCGGTCTGGGGAGAGAGATTCAGCGTGCCGTCGAACAGGGTGATGGTGTCCATATGCAGCGGATCGGTCACCTGGCGGCTGCTTAAACCAATATCGACTTTTTTGGCGACCAGCGTGGCCGGTTTGCCGTCGCGCCCAAAGGTGACGTTTTCCAGGATGATGTGGGAAGGCGATGAAAAGCGGTGATCCATCAGGTCGAAGCTGAGTTCGTAATCGGTGTTAACGGTTATCCAACTGCTGACCTGCGACGCGCCCCAGCGGGTCTGGAGCAGAATATAGAACGCCAGCACCACCACGAGCAGGGCGATAAGAAGATAGACAAGCAGCTTTCCAATAAATTTCATGGTCTTCCATCCCGCAAAACGCACATAAGGGAGTTATGCACGATTTATGCGCAATGCTCAAGGCGGGAATGGTGTAATTAGATGTCACGGCAGGCATTGACTGCCTGCCGTGATGACGATCAGTTTTTTTCAGGCGGGAAAACAAGGTTCAGCACGATGGCCGTAATACCGCCCGCAGCAATGCCGGAAGACAGCAGGTTTTTCACCCAATCTGGCGCAAACTGCAGGATTAGAGGCTGCTGGGATACGCCCAGACCGACCGCCAGCGACAGCGCGATAATCATGATCGCGCGACGGTTCAGCGGCTCGCGGGAGACGATGCGCACGCCGGAGGCCGCGATGGTCCCGAACATCACCAGCGTCGCGCCGCCGAGCACCGGCTCAGGAATGTGCTGCACGAAGCCGCTCACCGCCGGGAACAGGCCGAGGACGATTAGCATCAGCGCCACCACAAAGCCAACGTAACGGCTGGCAACGCCGGTCAGCTGGATCACGCCGTTGTTCTGGCCGAAGCAGGAGTTCGGGAAGGTATTGAATACCGCGGAAACAAACGAGTTCAGGCCGTTTGCCAGCACGCCGCCCTTCAGGCGCTTCATGTACAGGGGGCCAGAGACGGGCTGTTCAGAGACGTCGGACGTTGCGGTGATATCACCGATGGTTTCCAGCGAGGTGATCATAAAGACCAGCATCAGCGGAAGCAGCAGGCCCCAGTCGATGCCCAAACCATAGTACAGCGGCGTTGGGATAGTAATCAGCGCAGCATTCGTCGGCGCGGTATTCTCCGGCAGCATGCCCAGCGCCCAGGCCATCAGATAACCGGCCGCCATCGCGATCACCAGGGATGCTACGCGCAGGTAGGGGTTACGCTGGCGGTTAAGCAGAATGATGATTGCCAGCACCACGCCTGCCAGCAGCAGGTTTTTCGGTGCGCCAAAGGTGTGGTCGCTCATTGCCGCATACCCGCCACCGATGGAGGTAAGGCCCACCTGAATCAGCGACAGGCCGATAATCATCACCACCACGCCGGACACCAGCGGAGTGATCACGCGGCGCGCCAGGTGCAGAACGCGGGAGATCACCATCTCCGTGCAGCTGGCCAGCATCAGCGTGCCGAACAGCGCCGCCATCATGGTCGGCACGTCCGCGCCGCCGGTTTTCAGCGCCGTGCCGCCCATGATCAGCGGTGCCACGAAGTTAAAGCTCGTACCCTGAATCGACAGCAGTCCAGACCCCACCGGACCCCAGGCTTTAATTTGAATAATAGAAGCCACGCCGGAGGCAAAGAGAGACATGCTGATGATGTGCTGCGTGTCCTGAGCCGGTAAGCCAAGCGCCTGACAAATCAGCAGCGCGGGGGTGATCACCGCAACAAACATCGCCAGCAGGTGCTGGCAGGCGGCAAACAGCGTCTGCGGCAGCGGCGGGCGGTCTTCAAGGCGGTAAATCAATTCGCTGTTGTGCTTGTGCGCAATCGGTTGCGCATCGGCGGACTCTACGGTGTTAACGGACATCTGCGGCAATCCCACGGTGGAAAAGCGGGCATTTTATCTGACCACCTGGTAAAAGCAAACGATTGCCAGCAAAAAAAGAGAAGAAAATCTGCTGGTCTAGGCGGGTTTTCTACAATGCACCCGAAAAAAAAATTACACTTTTCGCGCCGGTGTCTCATGAGGAGCGCAAGCCGGCCCAGGATAACGCCGCGTGTGCATGGAACACGCGCATAAAGGAGCCTACTATGATTCATCTTGATACGTTGTCGACCCTTGTTGCCGCAACGCTGGTCTTACTGCTGGGCCGTAAGCTGGTGCACAGTGTTTCCCTTTTCAAAAAGTACACCATTCCTGAACCCGTTGCCGGCGGCCTGCTGGTGGCGCTGGCCCTGCTGGTGCTGAAAAAAAGCATGGGTTGGGAAATCGATTTTGACATGTCCCTGAAAGATCCGCTGATGCTGGCCTTCTTCGCCACCATCGGCCTGAATGCTAACCTGGCGAGCCTGCGCGCGGGCGGAAAAGTGCTCGGCGTGTTCCTGATTGTGGTTGTTGGGCTGTTATTGATGCAAAACGCCATCGGTATCGGCATGGCATCCCTGCTGGGGTTAGACCCGCTGATGGGGCTGCTCGCGGGGTCAATCACGCTGTCAGGCGGACACGGGACCGGGGCGGCATGGAGCAAGCTGTTTATTGAGCGCTACGGTTTTGAAAACGCAACGGAAGTAGCGATGGCCTGCGCGACCTTCGGCCTGGTGCTGGGCGGATTGATAGGGGGCCCGGTGGCGAGGTATCTGGTGAAACACTCCTCCACGCCAGACGGTCGTCCGGATGATGAGCTGGTGCCGACTGCGTTTGAGAAACCGGACGTCGGACGCACTATCACCTCTCTGGTGCTGATTGAAACCATCGCCATGATTGCCATCTGCTTGACGGTCGGCAAAGTGGTTGCGCAATGGCTGGCAGGATCGGCATTTGAGCTGCCAACGTTCGTCTGCGTGCTGTTTATCGGGGTGATCCTGAGCAACGGCCTGGCGCTGATGGGCTTCTACCGCGTGTTTGAACGTGCGGTATCCGTACTGGGTAACGTCTGTCTGTCACTGTTCCTGGCGATGGCGTTGATGAGCCTCAAGCTTTGGGAACTGGCATCGCTGGCGCTGCCGATGGTTGCAATTCTCGCGGTGCAAACGGTGTTTATGGCGCTGTACGCGATTTTTGTCACCTGGCGCATGATGGGCAAAAACTACGATGCGGCGGTGCTAGCGGCAGGCCACTGCGGGTTCGGTCTGGGGGCAACGCCAACGGCCATCGCGAACATGCAGGCGATCACTGAACGCTTTGGGCCTTCTCATATGGCGTTTCTGGTGGTTCCGATGGTCGGGGCGTTCTTCATTGATATCGTCAACGCGCTGGTGATCAAGCTGTACCTGATGCTGCCGATATTTGCCTGAAATCAGGCGTTGGAATAGCGCTCTGTTTCCGGCATCCAGCGCTCAATTAACGCTGCCGCCTGCTCGGGGTAGCGTTCATGGATATGGCGCGCAAGACGTTGAACTTCGGGGATCATGGCCTGATCGCGCAGTAAATCTGCCACTTTAAATTCCGCGTTACCCGTCTGGCGCGTGCCGAGCAGTTCGCCGGGGCCACGGATCTCCAGATCTTTTTGCGCAATCACAAAACCGTCGTTGCTGTCGCGCAGCACCTGCAAACGCATCTGCGCGGTTTTCGACAGCGGGGCTTTGTAGAGCAGCACACAGTGGGAGGCTACCGCGCCGCGGCCCACGCGCCCGCGAAGCTGGTGGAGCTGCGCCAGGCCCAGACGTTCCGGGTTTTCGATGATCATCAGGCTGGAATTCGGTACATCCACGCCCACTTCGATAACCGTGGTGGCAATCAGTAAATGCAAATCACCCTGCTTGAATGACTGCATTACCGCCTGTTTCTCGGCGGGCTTCATTCGCCCGTGCACCAGGCCAACGTTCAGTTCCGGCAGCGCCAGCTTTAGCTCTTCCCACGTTGCTTCAGCGGCCTGCGCTTCCAGCAGCTCGGACTCTTCAATCAACGTACATACCCAATATGCCTGTCGCCCTTCGTGGGTGCAGGCGTTGCGCACGCGTTCGATGATCTCGCTGCGCCGCGTATCCGGAATGGCAACGGTGGTGACCGGCGTGCGGCCAGGCGGAAGTTCGTCGATGGTGGAGGTATCCAGATCGGCGTAGGCGGTCATCGCCAGGGTGCGCGGGATAGGCGTAGCGGTCATGATCAGCTGGTGCGGGTGGAAGCCCTGCTGCAGACCTTTTTCCCACAATGCCAGACGCTGATGCACGCCAAAGCGGTGCTGTTCATCGATGATCACCAGCGCGAGGCCGTTAAACTGCACCTGCTCCTGGAAGATGGCATGGGTGCCGACAATCATCTGCACCTGGCCACTGGCGATAGCGTCCTGTTGCGCAAGGCGCGCTTTGCCTTTTTGCTTCCCGGCGAGCCAGCCAACCTCTATGCCGAGCGGGGCAAACCAGGCGCGGAAGTTGTTGGCGTGCTGTTCGGCCAGCAGTTCGGTCGGCGCCATTAGCGCGACCTGTCTGCCGTGGGCAATCGCGCGCAGGGCGGCCAGCGCGGCAACCAGCGTTTTACCGGACCCGACGTCGCCCTGCACCAGGCGCATCATCGGCACGTCGAGCGCCATATCGCGTTCGATTTCGGCGGTGACGCGCGCCTGCGCGCCGGTGGGTTTAAACGGCAGAGAGGCCAGCAGCTTATCCTTGAGCTCATCACGCGGGCGTAGCGGCTGGGCATGGAAACGCTGTGCGCCCGCGCGAAGCGCCAGCATGCTCAGGTTATGTGCCAGTAATTCCTCAAGGATAAGACGCCGTTGGGCGGGGTGTTTACCGGTCTCTAAGTCGCTGAGCTGCAGGGACGGCGGGGGGCGATGCAGGGTGCGCAGCGCCTCCGGCAGGCTCATCATACCCTGCGCCAGTTCGGGCGGTAGCAGTTCGGTTATGGCGCAGGTATCGAGCAGCTCCAGCGCCTGATCGGTGAGCTTACGCAGCGTCGCCTGCTTGATGCCTTCGGTCGTCGGATAAACCGGGGTCAACGTCTCCTGGAGTTCCGGCATGCTGAGATCGCCCTGCACGCGGTACTCCGGGTGGATCATCTCTGCGCCGTATTTTCCGCGTTTGGCTTCCCCGTAGGCAAGCACGCGTCGGCCCGTCGCCAGGCTGTTTTTCATCGCTGCGCTGAAGTTGAAAAAGCGCAGGGTGAGAATGCCGGTGCCATCGCTGATTTGGCAGGTCATCATCCGGCGTCCGCCAAAGGTGATGTTGCAGTTCAGCACTTCGCCTTCAACGGTGGCGTAGATCGCGGGAAGGAGATCGCCAATCTTATACAGCTGGGTGCGGTCTTCGTAACGAAGGGGGAGGTGAAGCAGGAGATCCTGCACGGTGTGCAGGCCAATTTTCGCCAGCTTGCTGCTTTGCGCCGCGCCCACGCCCGTAAGCGTATTGAGCGGAATGGCATCCAGCAGGCGGCCTTTCATGGTTACCCTGCGTACTGCATTGTGGACCACCACTCGGCGTCGGCTTCAATTTCGCCCTGCGCGTTAACGTGGGGGTAAGGCAATTTTTTCTGCTTCGCAACGCGCGCCAGTACCGGATAACCCCCTTCAAACAGCAGTCGCTGCTGTTCCTCCTCCGGGAGCATACTGTTACTGCGCATATACATGCCTGCGTTTTGCCGCTGGCGCTGCGCTTCGTACAGAATGAGCGCGGAGGCAACAGACACATTCAAGGACTGCACCATGCCGGTCATCGGGATGATGATATCCCGATCCGCCAGATCCAGCGCTTCCTGAGAGATCCCCGTTTTCTCCTGCCCCATCAAAATGCAGGTCGGAAGAGTGTAGTCGATCTCGCGGAAATCTACGGCTTTATCGGAGAGGTGGGTCGCAAGGATCTGCATACCGCGCGCTTTCAGGTGCGACACGGCTTCGCCAATGGTTTGATGATTTTTGACGGATACCCAGCTGTTACTGCCTGCTGCTGCAGAAACCATGTTGCGCATGCGGTTGCCTGGCCAGACGGCGTGCACTTCATGCACGCCTACGGCGTCAGCGGTACGGACGATAGCAGCGACGTTATGCGGTTTATGAACCTGCTCCATGCAGACCGTCAGGTCAGGCTGACGCCTGGCCAGCATCTCGCATATCCGTGCATAACGTTGTGAGTTCATAAAACTAGTTTCGGTTACGCGTGACTTTAATGACGTCCGGCATCACGCGGATTTTGCGCATAATGTTCGCCAGATGCACACGGTCACGGGCGGTCAGACGGATAAAGGCGCTGTACACGCGGCCATCTTTCTCTTCCGTATTCAGGCTTTGAATATTGGAAGAGGCCGTGTTGATCGCTGCCGTCAGGTTTGCCAGGGCACCCTGGTGGTTAAACATATCCACCTTAATTTCGGTGATGAACTCCTGCGCCGTCTCTTTATCCCACTCAACCGCCATGAATTTTTCCGCTTCTTTTTGATAGCCGCGGATGTTACGACAGGATTCATGGTGGATAACCAGCCCTTTACCCGGGCTGACGTGGGCGATAATCGGATCGCCAGGAATAGGACGACAGCATTTTGCGAAGGTGATAAGTACCCCGTCCGCGCCTTTAATCGGCAGGTGGCCGTGGCTTTGTGTCGTTGACGGAACCGCAGGGGTATCGCCCTGCTGCAGGTTCTTCGCAACGACCACGCTCATGGCGTTACCGAGGCCGATCTCTGCCAGCAGATCGTCCAGCGAGGCGAGCTTCATTCGCTCCAGCTCATGCTGGATATTCTCTGGCGGGATTTCAGCCAGCTTACGGCTTCCGCCCAACGCATGGTTGAGCAGGCGACGACCCAGGCTGACGGAGTCATCGCGCTTGAGGTTTTTCAGCAGCTGACGGATTTTCGCGCGCGCCTTGGAGCTCACGACAAAGTTCAGCCACGCCGCATTCGGACGTGCGCCCGGCGCGGTAATAATTTCCACCGTCTGGCCGCTGGAAAGCGGCTGTGACAGCGGGTAAGGCTGTCTGTCGACGCGCGCGCCCACGCAGGCGTGACCGATATCGGTATGCACGGCGTAAGCGAAGTCGACCGGTGTTGCACCAGCAGGCAGCTCGACAATGCGCCCCTCTGGTGTGAAAACGTAAATCTCATCCGGGAAGAGATCGGATTTGACGCTCTCGATAAATTCAAATGAGCTACCCGCACTTTGCTGCAGCTCCAGCAGGCTCTGCATCCAGCGCTGGGCGCGGATTTGTGCGGTTGTGCTGCTTTCGCCACCGTGCTCTTTATAGGCCCAGTGTGCGGCTACACCCATCTCTGCCATCTGGTCCATGTCTTCGGTGCGGATCTGCACTTCTACAGGCACGCCGTGCGGACCGATCATCGAGGTGTGCAAAGATTGATAGCCGTTCGCTTTTGGAATGGCGATGTAATCTTTCATGCGCCCAGGACGCGGTTTGTAGAGGCTGTGCATCTGCCCCAGCACGCGATAACAGGTGTCTGAATCGTGGACGATGACGCGGAAGGCGTAGATATCCATGATCGAGTGAAAACGCTGCTCTTTGAGCACCATTTTGCAGTAGATGGAGTACAAATGCTTTTCGCGACCGCTGACGCGGCACGGAATTCCCGCTTCCTGTAAACGCCCTTCAATTTCAGAGAGGATCTTTTGAATCATCTCTTTACGGTTACCGCGTGCGGCTTTCACCACCTCTTTGATCACGCGGTAGCGGTTAGGATACAGCGCTTCAAAACCCAGCTCTTCCAGCTCGGTTTTAATGTGATGAATACCTAAACGGTGCGCCAGCGGGCTGTAGATTTCGAGGGTTTCACGGGCAATGCGGCGACGTTTATCCGGGCGAAGCGAGCCCAGCGTGCGCATGTTGTGGGTACGGTCAGCGAGTTTGATGAGAATGACGCGGATATCCTGCACCATCGCCATAATCATCTTGCGGAAGTTTTCGGCTTGCGCCTCTTTCTTATCGCGGAAATTCAGCTTATCAAGCTTAGACACCCCTTCCACCAGTTCGGCAACGCTTTTGCCAAACAGCTGTTCCATATCCTGGTAGGTGGCGGGGGTATCTTCAATCACGTCATGCAGCAGGGCGGCCATTAGCGTTTCGTGGTCGAGTTTCATCTCGGCCAGAATGCAGGCTACCGCAACCGGGTGCGTGATATAGGGTTCACCGCTTGAACGTGTCTGGCCCTCGTGAGCGTCACGTGCAACGAGATACGCCTGCTGAAGACGCTTAATCTGGTCTTCAGGCAGGTAGGTTTGAATCAGT
>Ga0157363_1000086_pt1 | contig 69401 bp, 59 predicted proteins | sample AttsexASBM1_FD_111477 | JGI IMG/M metagenome (GOLD analysis project Ga0157363, IMG submission 111477) | Fungus gardens microbial communities from leaf cutter ant in Ribeirão Preto, State of São Paulo, Brazil - Atta sexdens ASBM1 | ecosystem: Host-associated > Fungi > Mycelium > Unclassified ... | reverse complement strand
TTACGAGCGCCGAAAATGAATGGCTTCATTTTTGGGTTCCAGTAACGGGTCTGGTGACCGAAGTGTACACCAGCCTTGAGCATGTCGCGCATGGAAACAGTTGCCATGATTACCTCTGTAAATGAGTTGGGGTTAAGCCTCCATGTATCCCATACGACCGACCTCTCGGGCCGCTTGCGCAGCGCTTAAGGCACCCCGGCGTACGTGTCGATACATGTGTGTTATTTACACATAGTGAGAGTTATGCGTTTCTCTGCAATCTTGCCCACAGAGAATCGTCGGCGCGCTTTATACCATAAAGCCACCCATGAAGCCAATGATTGTTCGCTTTACCGCCCGCGCCCTAAACGGGAATTGGCAGCGGCCAGGCGGACTGCTACCATTGCTGCACTTCCTCTATTATTGTCGAAAATAGCGACAGCTGCGGACTAAATTAATGGCAATTACAATCAAAACCCCTGAAGAAATCGCAAAAATGCGCGTAGCCGGTCGCCTCGCGGCCGAAGTGCTGGAGATGATCGAAGAGCACGTGAAACCGGGCGTCAGCACCGGCGAGCTCGATCGCCTGTGTCATGACTATATCGTTAACACTCAGAAAGCGGTTTCGGCCAGTCTGGGCTATCACGGTTTTCCCAAGTCCGTTTGTATCTCGGTCAACGAAGTGGTTTGCCACGGCATTCCAAGCGACGACAAGATCCTGAAAGATGGCGATATCGTTAATATCGACGTGACGGTCATCAAGGACGAATATCACGGCGACACCTCTAAAATGTTTATCGTCGGTAAACCTACTATCCAGGGCGAGCGTCTGTGTCGCGTTACCCAGGAGAGCCTCTACCTGGCGCTGCGCATGGTGAAGCCGGGCATTCGCCTGCGCACTATCGGACGTGAAATTCAGAAATTCGTCGAAGCACAGGATTTTTCCGTAGTGCGTGAATATTGCGGTCACGGCATCGGTAAAGGCTTCCATGAAGAGCCGCAGGTGCTGCACTACGATGCAGATGACGGCGGCGTGGTGCTGCAGGCCGGTATGGCTTTCACTATCGAACCTATGGTCAACGCAGGCGACTACCGTATCCGCAGCATGAAAGACGGCTGGACGGTAAAAACCAAAGATCGCAGTCTCTCCGCTCAGTACGAACATACCATCGTGGTGACGGAAACCGGCTGCGAGATCATGACGCTGCGTAAAGATGACACTATTCCGGCTATTTTAACCGCCGAGGCTTGATCCCTGAGCCTTCCCCGGCAGCGCCTGTCGCTGTCGGGACGTCTGCCTGGCGCTAACCTTTTTCACCACGTCGATCCCACGAATCAATCTCCCCATAACACGCGCTGCCTGACCCGCGAACATCTGCGGTGCCTTCCCCATTGCTATTTTCTGGAAACAACAGGAAAGTTTTTCTGGACAGGATTTTTTATTGGGTTATAAACTGCACAAACCACGAGAAGCGTAAGGGTATTTAACCCTGCGTTTTCGTGCAGGAAGCACTTTCGTTACCCAGGGAGATCGTGATTATGGCAATACCCTCTTTATCAAGAAAAATCCTCAATCAACGCCTGTTCAGGCGCTATCAACACAGATTTTCTCTGACCACCGGGCTGGAGGTCGCCAAAGAAAAAGGAGGCGATCATGAGCCATGCCGCCTTAATTGACCTTGAGAGTGAACGGACATTACCCGCTTTCGCAGGCGGTGATGGAGGAGGAAACATGACGGATAATCTTGTACGACGCGTAGGAAAACTTGAGCAGGATGTCGCCGCTATCAGACAGGATGTCAACATCCTGACTATTCGCTCTGAAAATTTCGCCACCAAAGTGGATATAGCGAATATCTGTACGGAGATGGCGACTATGCGCGGCGAGTTTAAAGAAGAGATGGCAGCTATGCGCGGCGAGTTCAAAGAAGAGATGGCAGCCATGCGCGGCGAGTTTAAAGAAGAGACGGCAGCCATGCGCGGCGAGTTTAAAGAAGAGACGGCAGCCATGCGCGGCGAGTTTAAAGAAGAGACGGCAGCCATGCGCGGCGAGTTTAGAAGCGACATGGCGACTATGTGCGGCGGGCTTAAAACTGAAATAAGCACTATTCATGGCAAGCTTAAAGAAGAAATGGCCAATACACGTGGCTATTTCCACGAAGAGTTGCGCAAAGCCATAAGCAAACAAACGGTGCTGCTGCTAACGGTTATTCCTGCGACGCTGGCGGCTATCGCTGCCGTCGGCGCCTGGTTCAGGTAGCCGCGGCAACTTTTATCCTGCCAGCAGAAAATTGTGCTCAGCTCCTGGCCGATGCTGCTTTATCGCGTCGCCTGTCGCCGTATGGCGACCGCGCAAAAAAATCAAACCCGCGCCGCTGGATTTTTTTGATCTCAGGCGCCAGGAAACGCTATTGTCACTGCTTGTCTTTATGCGGCAGAAAATGCGGGAGCGCTGGCGTGAGTACGATACTGAAAGATTACGGGCAGGCTGCCGAATGGCAGGATGAAGAGCTGACGCGGGAAGCGTTAAAACAGCATCTCGATCGTTTCCAGCAGCAGCTGGCCAGGGCTTTTGACGCGGGCGAGGCCGTTGAGCATCTTATCGCTGCCCGCACGCTGTTTATCGATCGTCTGCTGCGTCGCCTGTGGCGTTTCTATGGTTTCCCTGAACAGCAGGATATCGCGCTGGTCGCCGTTGGCGGCTATGGCCGGGCCGAACTGCACCCGCTTTCCGACATCGACGTGCTGATTCTGAGCCGGCGTCCCCTCTCCGAACAGGATGCTCAGCGCGCCAGCGAGCTGCTGACGCTGATGTGGGATTTAAAACTGGAAGTGGGCCACAGCGTCAGAACGCTGGAAGAGTGTTTGCTGGAAGGGTTGTCGGATCTGACCGTCGCCACCAACCTGATTGAGTCGCGCCTGCTGACCGGCGACGTGGCGCTGTTTCTTGAGCTGCAGAAAAACGTTTTCAGCGAAGGCTTCTGGCCTTCCGATCGTTTCTTCGCCGCTAAAATCGCCGAACAGCAGGAGCGTCACCAGCGCTATCACGGCACCAGTTATAACCTGGAGCCGGATATTAAAAGCAGCCCGGGCGGCCTGCGCGATATTCACACGCTGCTGTGGGTCGCGCGCCGTCACTTCGGCGCCACCTCGCTGGATGAAATGGTTGGTTTCGGCTTTCTGACCCAGGCCGAGCGTAACGAGCTGAACGAATGCCAGACGCTGCTCTGGCGGATGCGGTTCGCGCTGCATCTGACGCTTAGTCGTTACGACAACCGCCTGCTGTTCGATCGTCAGCTGAACGTGGCGCAGCGTCTGAACTATCAGGGCGAAGGCAACGAGCCGGTCGAGCGAATGATGAAAGATTTCTATCGCGTTACCGGTCGTATCGGCGAGCTGAATCAGATGCTGCTGCAGCTGTTCGACGAGGCGATTCTGGCGCTGGGCGAGGATGAGAAGCCGCGCGCCATCGACGATGAGTTTCAGCTGCGCGGCACGCTGATCGACCTGATCGACGAAAAGCTGTTTACGCGCGATCCGGTCGCCATTATGCGTATGTTTTACACTATGGTGCGAACGCCAAATATTACCGGTATCTACTCCACAACGCTGCGCCAGCTGCGTTACGCCCGTCGCCATCTCCAGCAGCCGCTGTGCACGCTTCCCGAAGCGCGCCAGCTGTTTCTGTCGATTCTGCGCCATCCGGGCGCGGTCAGCCGGGCGCTGGTGCCGATGCATCGCCACAGCGTGCTGTGGGCCTATATGCCGCAATGGGGCAATATCGTCGGCCAGATGCAGTTCGACCTGTTTCACGCCTACACCGTGGATGAGCATACCGTTCGCGTTCTGCAGAAGCTGGAAAGTTTTGCGGATGAGACGACTCGTCCGCGCCATCCGCTCTGCGTGGAAATCTGGCCGCGCCTGCCTCAGCCGGAACTGCTGTTGATGGCCGCGCTGTTTCACGATATCGCTAAAGGCCGCGGCGGCGATCACTCTGTTCTGGGCGCGCAGGACGCGCTGGCGTTCGCCGAGCTGCACGGACTGAATTCACGGGAAACGCAGCTGGTTGCCTGGCTGGTGCGCCATCATCTGCTGATGTCGGTGACGGCGCAGCGCCGCGACATTCAGGATCCCACGGAAATCCAGCAGTTCGCCGAAGTGATGCAAAACGAGAACCGCCTGCGCTATCTGGTTTGCCTGACGGTAGCGGATATCTGCGCCACCAATGAAACGTTATGGAACAGCTGGAAGCAGAGTTTGCTGCGCGAGCTGTTCTTCGCTACCGAAAAACAGCTGCGGCGCGGCATGGAGCACAGCCCGGATCTGCGTGAGCGTGTCCGACATCATCGTCTGCAGGCGCTGGCGCTGCTGCGTATGGATAACCTGGACGAACAGGCGCTGCGCGATATCTGGGCGCGCTGTCGCGCGGACTATTTCCTGCGCCATACGCCGAATCAGCTGGCCTGGCACGCCCGCCATTTGATGGAGCACGATCTCTCGCAGCCGCTGGTGCTGTTGAGTCCGCAGGCGACCCGCGGCGGCACAGAGATCTTTATCTGGAGTCCTGACAGGCCCTATCTTTTCGCCACCGTCGCGGGCGAGCTGGATCGTCGCAACCTCAGCGTACACGACGCGCAGATCTTCACCAGCCGTGACGGCATGGCGATGGACACATTTATCGTGCTGGAGCCGGACGGCAGTCCGCTGGCGCCGGATCGGCATGAAACCATCCGCCAGGCGCTGGAGCAGGCCATCGGACAAAGCAGCTTTCAGCCAGCCAGAATGCGTCGCCAGTCAGCCCGGTTAAAGCATTTTAGCGTGGATACCGAGGTCAAGTTTCTGCCGAGCCACACCGACAGGCGCACCTACATGGAGCTGATCGCGCTCGATCAGCCCGGCCTGCTGGCCCGCGTGGGAGAGATCTTCGCCGATCTTAATGTTTCGCTGCACGGCGCGCGCATCAGCACCATAGGCGAAAGAGTTGAGGATCTCTTTATCCTGGCGAACAGCGATCGACGCGCGCTCAGCCGCGAATTACGTCACGAGCTGCGACAACGGTTGACAGAGGCCCTTAATCCAAACGATAAAGTGTGACCAGGATTTACTTTTACCCCGTTTGCGGGCGCAATCGGATCGGCCTTTTTTTACCATAAAGGCGGTAAAATTCGCCCCAAAACATGATTTGACACAGGAAAGCTGAATTAATGCAACAATTACAGAGTGTTATTGAGAGCGCCTTTGAGCGCCGCGCCGAGATCACCCCCGCTAACGCCGATACGGTAACGCGGGAAGCGGTAAACCAGGTTATCGCGCTGCTGGACAGCGGCGCGCTGCGCGTGGCCGAAAAAATCGACGGCCAGTGGGTGACGCATCAGTGGCTGAAAAAAGCCGTGCTGCTCTCTTTCCGCATCAATGATAACCAGGTGATTGAGGGCGCTGAAAGCCGCTACTACGACAAAGTGCCAATGAAATTCGCCGACTACGACGATGCGCGCTTTAAGAAAGAGGGTTTTCGCGTAGTACCGCCTGCTGCCGTTCGCCAGGGCGCGTTTATCGCACGTAACACCGTGCTGATGCCTTCTTACGTCAATATTGGCGCCTACGTGGACGAAGGCTCGATGGTAGATACATGGGCAACCGTAGGTTCCTGTGCGCAGATCGGTAAAAACGTTCACCTGTCCGGCGGCGTCGGCATTGGCGGCGTGCTGGAGCCGCTGCAGGCTAACCCAACCATTATCGAAGACAACTGCTTTATCGGCGCGCGTTCAGAAATCGTTGAAGGCGTGATTGTTGAAGAAGGCGCGGTCATTTCCATGGGCGTTTACATCGGTCAGAGCACCAAAATCTACGATCGTGAAACGGGCGAAGTGCATTACGGCCGCGTGCCTGCCGGTTCCGTGGTGGTTTCCGGCAACCTGCCTTCCAAAGACGGCAGCTATAGCCTTTACTGTGCGGTTATCGTGAAAAAAGTGGATGCGAAAACCCGTGGCAAGGTCGGCATCAACGAACTGCTGCGCACCATCGACTAAATTTTCCTTCCGGGCCGCCTTCCGCGGCCCGTCATCTTTTCTTTACAGCGCAGCCGCAAAAAGATGTTTTCCCCCGCGAAATAAGTAATGCTATTGCGCAATAACCAGGCGATAATCCGCGCCATCAGGCGTACCGGCCCCTTTTTCAGATTTTCACATATACTCAGCTGAGCACGGGACGAGCAGGCCTGGAAAAGACAGAATGGACAATGCGCCACGCATTCGCCAGAAACGGCGTGTTGACCCGCAGAATATTTGTGAATCGCAGCATATTTTTATTCTCCCGCACAGGAAAAAATCTTATGTATGACAATCTGAAAGGTTTAGGTATCGCCAATCCTGACGACATCGATCGCTACAGCCTGCGTCAGGAAGCCAGCAACGACATCCTGAAAATCTATTTCCGCAAGGACAAGGGCGAGTTTTTCGCAAAAAGCGTCAAATTTAAATACCCGCGCCAGCGTAAAACCGTGGTGGCCGACAACGTCAGCCAGGGTTTTAAAGAGATTCAGGAGATCAGCCCTAACCTGCGCTACGTTATCGACGAGCTGGATCAGATTTGCCAGCGCGATCGGGCGGAAGTCGATCTGAAACGCAAAATTCTGGACGATCTCCGTCATCTTGAAGGTGTAGTCACCAACAAGATTGCCGAGATCGAAGCCGATTTAGAAAAACTGACGCGCAACGGTCACTAATCGCGCGAACGGTGCTGTTAAACGTTACTAAATGCGCCGGAACGCTTTTCCGGCGCATATATTTTCTTCCCCGCTTTTTAACAGATACCCTTTCCAGTGTGCTCTTTATCAGGGTTCATCGTCGAGCTGCAGCGCGACATAGAGCAGCAGCCTGTCATCAAAATTACTCAGATTCAGGCCCGTCAGTTCTGAAATGCGGTTAAGCCGATACTCCAGCGTATTACGATGGATATAGAGCGCTTTCGCGGTGGCCGAAGGCTGTACGTTATGGCTGAACCAGGCGACCAGCGTTCTTCTCAGCAGCCCGTTGTTATCCATTGCCTTAAGTTTAGCCAGCGGTCGGGAAAGCTCCTCCGCCTGCCAGCCGCCGCGCAGGCTGTCCAGCAGCACCGGCAGCACCAAATCCTGATAGAAATAGCTGCGCTGCTCCGGCATTCGCTGCTTGCCCACCAGCATAGTCGTACGCGCGGTACGATAAGAGCGGGCAATGCTGCCTGGTCCGGTAAAGAAGTTGCCCAGCGCGATGCGCATCCGCAGCTGCCCGCTCTCTTTCATCCTGGACTGTAGCAGCGCCACACGTTTGCGGTGATCTTCCGCATCAAAGCGGCCATGCGAATTAAAAGCTGGTTTCAGCACCACCATCTCGGTTAATGAAACAATGGCGATCAGGTTGTCCCGCTCCGGCGTGGTCAGCAGCGTTTGCAGCTGCTGCAGCTCCGACATGGCGCTGTCCACGCCAAGCTGCCCGCTGTCGACCTCTACCACCGCGACCACGCGCGGCTGATTAAGATCGATGCGCAGCCGCTGCGCCCACTCGCTCAGCGCCGGAGAGAGCGTATCGCTGCGGATCAGATTCAATACCAGCTCTTCGCGCAGGCGGCTGTCCTGCGCCAGCATATGCAGCAGTCGCGCCTGTTCCAGCATCATTTCGGCGGTCATGCAGACCAGTTCGCCGTAGTGCCGTAACGACTCCGGCTCGCCGGTCAGGCCGATAACGCCGACGATTTCACCGTCGATGCGCATAGGTAAATTGATGCCGGGACGCACGCCGTGAAGATGCTTCGCCACCGCCTCGTCGATATCTACAATTCGCGCCTGCGAAAGCGCCAGCAGCGCGCCTTCGTGCATTTCCCCAATACGTTCCCGATCGCCGCTGCCGATAATCCGGCCGCGCGCGTCCATCACGTTGACATTACTGTCAATTATTTTCATGGTCCGGGCGACGATTTCCTGCGCCAGCCGGGCATCGAGATGATAGGTGGCCATTCGTCACTCCTGAAAAGTCTCGTCGGGCCAGCATACCCGCAGGCTGACGCCACGACATCAGGCAAATGCCCCAGGCGTGATCCAGAGTGGAAAAATAAGCGGAAGAGGATCGTGCCGGCCTTTGAGGCCGGCATCAGAGAGGAAATTACTGCATCAGCAGGTAGATGCTACTGTCGCCACGCTGAATGTTCAGCGCCAGCACGGAAGGTTTACTGTCGAGGATTTTGCGCAGTTCGCCCAGATTGCTGACCGCCTGCTGGTTCACGCCCAAAATCACGTCGTCTTTCTTCAGACCGATGCGCGCCGCGGCGGAGCCCGCTTTCACGCTGTCAACCTTCACGCCCTTCACGCCTTTCGCATCGTAGTTGCTCAGGTCGGCGCCTTCGATACCGACATAGATATTGCCAGAATCGACTTTCGCCTGCGAGCTCTGCTGCAGCTCAACGTTCACCGTCAGCGGCTTGCCGTCGCGGATCAGGCCCAGCGCCATTTTGGTGCCGACCGGCAGCGACCCTACCTGCGCGCGCAGCGCCGCAAAGCTGGAAATCGGCTTGCCGTTAATGGAAACCACGACGTCGCCCGCCTTCACGCCTGCTTTAGCGGCCGAGGATTTCGGCAGCACCTGGCTGACAAAGGCGCCGCGCTGCGCGTCCACCTTCATCGCTTTCGCGAGTTCAGAGTTCAGCTCGGTGCCCATGATGCCCAGCTCGCCGCGTTTCACCTGGCCATACTCAACCATCTGCGCCGTCAGGTTTTTCACCATATTGCTTGGGATAGCAAAGCCGATGCCGATATTTCCGCCGTCCGGCGCCAGGATAGCGGTATTGATACCGATCAGCTCGCCGTTCAGGTTCACCAGCGCGCCGCCGGAGTTACCCCGGTTAATGGCCGCATCCGTCTGGATAAAGTTTTCGTAGTTTTCTACGTTCAGACCGCTGCGGCCCAGTGCGGAAACAATCCCGGACGTCACCGTTTCGCCCAGACCGTAAGGGTTGCCGATAGCCACGGTATAGTCGCCAACGCGCAGATCGTCGGAATCCGCGATTTTAATCGCCGTCAGGTTTTTCGCGTCGTTAAGCTGGATTAACGCGATATCGGAGCGCGGATCCTTGCCGATGACTTTGGCATCGTACTTACGGCCATCGCTCAGCTGCACCTGAATTTTGGTGGCGTTGTCCACAACGTGATTGTTGGTAACGACGTAGCCTTTTTCAGCGTTGATCACCACGCCAGAGCCCAGCGCGCGGAATTTCTCCTGCTGAGTGTCGGCGCCGCCCTGCTGACCGCCGCCCTGACACATTGGCGAGCCCTGGAAAGGCGAGCCGTCCTGACAGAATGGCGAGTTGCCGCCAAAGAACTGCTGGAACTGCTGAGGTAAACGCGGCGTGCGTACCGTTGTGCTTCCTTCAACGTTGATACTCACTACTGAAGGCATCACTTTTTCTAACATCGGCGCCAGGCTTGGCAGTTGCTGGCTGGAAGAGGAAGCCGTTTCTGCGGCCGTAGCGGTTAGCGGCCCCATTGCCATTCCCAGGCTCAGGGCCAGCGCACTGGCTAAAAGTGTTTTTTTCATGCGTTCGATTCTCTTATGATCTGATAAGCAAAACATGCAGCGGACGTGCTGGTAAGAGTCATTTTTTAACGCTAAGTTCATGTATAAGTTTCAGCGAAAAGTAAAAAATTATTCTCTGCCTTTACAAACCCGCCGGAAAAAACGCTTATTCCACTGCCATCAAACGACGATATTCGTCCCAGGCATAAAGGTCGGTCATGCCGCTGACATAATCCTGCAGCAGCCGCGCACGATAATAACGTTCCCAAAGCAGCCGTTCAAATCGATGTTCAATCTTCAGATTTTTCATATGCACGGAATAGGCTTTCCGATGCTTGCCGGATAATTTATGAAAAAGGCGCGTTTCAATAGGGTAATCTTTATGGAAATCTTCATTTATCAGCATGTTAAAATCCTGATAAGAAAGCTGCAGTAAAGGCTTATAAATATTCAGCAGCCCTTTGATAACCTGATATCCCTGTAGCTCCAGCTGTTCGACTTCCGGATGATTAAATACGTGCTTTCTCGCCACCTTTTTAAAAATATTCAGCAGCTGGTTTTCGGCGCCGTCATCTTCCAGCAGGGAATGATTAAAACTTCCCTGCCAGATCGGCTCAATATTATCGACGAAACGTTTCACCGCATGTTCGACAAGCGCGGACTGAACTTTAACCCGCAGCTTCATAAAGAAGGTGTCGCTTCGGCTGCGGTAGCGCTCTTTGCTTTGCGCTTCTGTGTAAGCGAAATCGACGATCTTTACAAAGAGCTCGTCAGAAGCGACCTTTTTATTTTTTCTTAACAGCGTCCACTCGTCCCGCAGGAATTGGTAAAGCTGATCGACGCTGAAAATCGCTTTCTCTACGGCGTCGTCCAAATCGGCGATGCAATAAGAGATATCATCGGCGGCTTCCATAATATAAGTCAGCGGAAAGCGATGATACTGCTGCGTGTTGGTGGCTTTGAGTAAATCGGCGACGTACTTCTCTTCGGAAAGGTAGTAACCCGGTTTTTTCATTAGCGTGCTGAACTGTGCCGGCTTTTCGCCCTGAAACCAGGCCGGTGCCGTATATTTTAAAATGCAGGCGACCTGCACATAAGAGAGATTAAGCTGCAGCAGCGTATGCACCAGGCGAATAGCCTGCGCGTTACCCTCGAAATGACAAAGATCCTGACGAAGCCGCGCGTTCATCGCGAGGAACTTTTCGTTTTGCTCGCTGTTTTCAACGCCCGCTTCCTGCGGCTCGGTCAGCATGCCGGGCAGGTTGACGCGAAACCAGTCGTTGATCGCCGCCTCGCCAAAGTGGCCGAACGGCGGATTGCCGACGTCGTGTAGCAAACAGGCCATCTCCACCAGGCTTTCAAATGCGCCAGTCAGATCGGTCAGGCCATACTGCTCCAGCCCGCCGGGCTGCTTTCTCAGCGCCTGAATCACCTCTTTCACGATATAGCGGCCGGTCTGCTGCACCTCCAGCGAATGCGTCAGCCGCGAGCGCACCGCGGCGTTTCGCTCCAGTGGGAAAACCTGCGTTTTTTGCTGCAGTCGGCGGATAGCCGCCGAATTAATAATACGTCCGCGATCGCTTTCAAAATGGCGGGTAATATAATATTCGCCTTCTGGCTTCTCACGGTTATTAAAAGGGCGTTCGAAACTGAATTTCGTCCTGAAATCTGTCGCTGTCATAATGGTCCTCGCCCGCCTTGATGAGTTGAATCAGGTAATCATGTTAAACTATGCACCACATTGAACAACTTCCACAACAATAGCGAGTATTCTATGAAAGCAGGCATTATTGGCGCGATGGAGCAGGAAGTTACCCTGCTGCGCGATAAAATTGAAAACCGCCAGACCATCGCGCTGGCCGGCTGCGAGATCTATACCGGCACGCTGAACGGCGTTGAGGTTGCCCTGCTGAAATCGGGTATCGGTAAAGTGTCCGCAGCGATGGGCACCACGCTGCTGCTGGAGCTCTGCAAACCAGATCTGGTGATCAACACCGGTTCCGCCGGCGGGCTGGCGCCAACGCTGAAAGTCGGCGATATCCTGGTTTCCGACGAAGTGCGCTATCACGATGCCGACGTTACCGCATTCGGCTATGAGCCGGGTCAGATGGCGGGCTGTCCGGCAGCCTTTAAGGCCGATGACAAGCTGATTGCCGCCGCAGAAAGCTGCATCGCCCAGCTGGGCCTGAACGCCGTGCGTGGCCTGGTGGTCAGCGGCGATGCCTTTATCAATGGTGCTGAACCGCTGGCACGCATTCGCGCCACCTTCCCGCAAGCGGTAGGCGTGGAGATGGAAGCGACCGCTATCGCTCATGTTTGCCACCAGTTCGCCACGCCATTTGTGGTCGTGCGCGCGATTTCCGACGTGGCCGACCAGGAATCCCATCTCAGCTTCGACGAGTTCCTGACCGTTGCCGCTAAGCAGTCTTCCTTACTGGTGGAAAAGCTGCTGACTCAGCTTCATGGCTAAGTTCTTCGCCCTTCTGCTGCTGCTCTGTTACGGAGCAGCAGCTGCCGCTCCGCGCGTCGTCACTCTCGCCCCAAACCTTACCGAGATGGCTTTTGCCGCAGGCATCACGCCTGTCGGCGTCAGCGCTTATTCAGATTATCCGCCCGCCGCCGCCGCTATCGAACAGGTCGCGAACTGGCAGGGCATCAACGTTGAACGCATCCTGAGCCTGAAACCGGACGTGGTGCTGGCGTGGCGCGAAGGTAATCCACGGCGTCAGGTCGAACAGTTGGCGGCTTTCGGCGTTAAGGTTGTCTGGATAGCGCCAAAAAGTGTTAGCGAGATGATCGCCAGCGTGCGCGATCTGAAAGCTTTCAGCCCACATCCGCAGCAGGCTGAACAGGCAGCGGACAGCCTGCTGCAAGAGTGGGTGGCGCTAAAACAGCGTTATCAGAGCACGACTAAAATCCCGGTATTCCTGCAGTTTAGTCAGCAGCCGCTTTTCACCGCCTCGCGCAGTACGCTGCAAAATGAGATCGTGCAGGTATGCGGTGGAGAAAATATCTTTGCCGACAGCCGCGTTCCCTGGCCGCAGGTAAGCCGCGAGCAGGTATTAATGCGCCGTCCCGCAGCAATTGTCACCGGCAGCGACGCGGCCGCCGTCCGCGCTTTCTGGCAACCGCAGCTAAACGCACAAGTAATTGTAATAAATGATGACTGGCTCAGCCGACCCGGCCCTCGTATTATTCAGGCTGCGCGGGAATTGTGCGGTAAATTGCAGCCCTGAAGCGAAGAGGACTGTACTTAAGTCGACTAAAGTTTCAGCAAAGATGGTCGTTAACCTAATTACGAGGCAGCGAGGATAATACAAACGCTGTCCGCATTATCAGGGCGTTAGCCCTTTTACACCAGGAAACTACAGCAATGAAAGCCGTTTATATGGCCTTAGGCCTGATGATGGCAGGTCAGGCCTCTGCTGCTTCTATTACCGGCAGCATTGGCGTCAGGCTGACCATTTACTCGCAATGTCACATTGACGGGCAGAGTACTATCACAGCAGCAACACCTGCAGTGGACTGCGGCCAACAGATCGCAGCACAGCCGAAAGTTACGCAGACGGTGATTTCGTCTAACCGCGAAACGCGCCAGACGTCGAAACTGGTCACTGTAGAATGGTAAGTAAAACCCCGGCGGAAACGCCGGGGTTTTTTATCAGATGCTGAAAGAGGAACCGCAACCGCAGGTGGTTTTCGCGTTAGGATTGGTCACGATAAAACGCGAGCCTTCCAGCCCTTCGGTATAGTCCACGGATCCGCCCACCAGATACTGCAGGCTCATGGGATCCACCACCAGCGCCACGCCCGATTTTTCAATCGTCATGTCGCCGTCATTGACCTTGTCGTCAAAAGTGAAGCCGTACTGGAAGCCGCTGCAGCCGCCGCCGGTAATATAGACGCGCAGCTTCAGGTCGGGATTCTCTTCATCTGAGATCAGGTTTTTAACTTTACTGGCCGCTGCTTCGGTAAATTGCAGGGGCAGAGCTACATCTTCACTCATTTTATACTCCATCAGGCGCTCGACCGGTCATAATTCGACCATTAATCGCACCATTATCTTACACACCAGTATAGCAATCAAGTATGCGCCTGTTTGTCGGTCGGCGTGTTAGCAGCCGCTGCTGCCGCGTCATCCGCCTGCTGCTGTTTTTCCAGCGTGCGGGCAAGTAGCGAGGAATAAAGCGGCTTGCCGCCCAGAAACTGCGCCAGCAATGTTGCGCCAAGACAGGTGATAATCATCGGCAGAATAAGCTGATAGTTATCGGTCATCTCCAGCACCAGCACAATGCCGGTCAGCGGCGCCCTGACCGAAGCGGCGAACAGCGCGCCCATTCCCGCTATCGCAAAGGTGCCCGCCTCCAGATGGTAAGCGGGAAACAGCGAGGCGCTGGCCATGCCGAAAGCGGTGCCCAGCAGCGTACCCAGCGCCAGCATAGGCGCGAAAATGCCGCCCGGCGCGCCGGAACCGAAGCAAAGCAGCGTCGTCGCTACGCGGGCGATAAAAATAAACAGCAGCGTGCCTACCGTATAATGGCCGGCCGCCGCGATGGGAATAAGCTCGAAGCCGCCGCCCGCCGCCTCCGGCTCGATCACCCCCAGCACGCCGCAAACGCCGCCCAGAATGGCGCCGATAATCAGAATTTTTTTCAGATTGCCGCCGTGGAAACGCTGAAACATATCCTGAGCTTTAAAAATCAGCGCGTTAAAGGCTACGCCGACAATGCCGAAAATCATGCCCAGCAGCAGATAAAGCCACAGCGTGTTGACCGGTGAATTCGACAATTTACCGACCGCGATCACCGCATGTTCGCCGTTGAACACGCGGAACACGATGCTCGACATGATTACGCCGATAAACACGGCTTTAATGGAGATCACGCTGTAGCGAAACTGCAAACGCATCTCTTCGATAATAAAAAGAATGCCCGCCAGCGGCGCGTTAAACGCGGCTGACAGTCCGGCTGCCGCGCCGGTAGCCAGCAGCGAGTGGCGGGCCTCGGCGCTTTTCATGCGGAAAATATCCAGCACCATCCGCCCGATATTGCCACCCAGCTGCACCGTTGGCCCTTCGCGTCCCAGTACCATCCCCGCGCCCAGCGTTCCCATCCCGCCAATAAACTTAACGGGAATAACTCGCCACCAGCGCACCGGTCGCAGCTCCTCCAGCGCGCCTTCGATTTCGGGAATACCGGATCCCGATGCTTCCGGCGCAAAGCGCCGCACCAGGTAGTAGCCGACTACGGCCAGCAGCGCCGAAAGAATAAAGGCCAGCGGAAAAAGCAGGATCCAGTGTTTCTCCACGCCTGACAGCATCGCCAGCCGCCAAAGGTTTACCGTATGCACCGCTTTTTCGAAAGCGACGCCGACCAGGCCGGCCAGCAAACCCACGATCCCCGCCATAATTAATACGATGACGGGCGTTTTATCGCGTCTTAACAACAGGCGAAGAAAATCGCCACGTCTGGCAGGCACAACGTTTAACTGGTCGGACGAAGACGAAGAGGTTGTCTGGTGCATAGTCCATTCGTTAGCAGTTCAGTCGAAGCCGATATTTTACTCATCCCAACGTGGATGTCGCGGAGAAATGCTTGTCCTTTCGTGTCAAAAGCGCCATCGGCCTTTTAACCCGGCTATATGTTCCCTAGAATAACCAGGTTTTTCTTAATGCATCCTCAGGAGCGGAACCATGAGTAAGTCTGAAAATCTTTATGCTCAGGCACAGCAAGTTATTCCCGGCGGCGTCAACTCGCCGGTGCGCGCCTTTACCGGCGTCGGCGGCGTACCGCTCTTTATTGAACGCGCTGACGGCGCTTACCTTTACGACGCCGACGGCAAAGCCTATATCGATTATGTTGGTTCCTGGGGGCCTATGGTGCTGGGCCATAACCATCCTGCCATTCGCAACGCGGTAATCGAAGCCGTAGAGCGCGGTCTGAGCTTCGGCGCGCCGACCGAGATGGAAGTTAAAATGGCCGAGCTGGTCACCGAGCTGGTGCCGACGATGGATATGGTGCGCATGGTAAACTCCGGCACCGAAGCGACTATGAGCGCTATTCGTCTGGCTCGCGGCTTCACCCATCGCGATAAAATCATTAAGTTTGAAGGCTGCTATCACGGCCACGCTGACCATCTGCTGGTAAAAGCCGGGTCCGGCGCGCTGACGCTGGGCCAGCCGAACTCGCCGGGCGTGCCGGCCGATTTCGCCAAACACACGCTGACCTGCACCTATAACGATCTCGCTTCCGTGCGCGCCGCGTTTGAGCAGTACCCGCATGAAATCGCCTGCATTATCGTGGAGCCGGTCGCAGGCAATATGAACTGTATCCCGCCGCTGCCGGAGTTCCTGCCTGGCCTGCGCGCGCTGTGCGACGAATTTGGCGCGCTGCTGATCATCGACGAAGTGATGACCGGCTTCCGTGTAGCGCTGGCTGGCGCACAGGCGCATTACGGCGTGAAGCCGGACCTGACCTGCCTGGGCAAAATCATCGGCGGCGGCATGCCGGTAGGCGCGTTCGGCGGCCGTCGCGAGGTAATGGAAGCGCTGGCGCCGACCGGGCCGGTTTATCAGGCGGGGACGCTTTCCGGCAACCCAATTGCGATGGCGGCCGGTTTTGCCTGCCTGAGCGAAATCGCCAAACCCGGCACCCATACCACGCTGTCCGACCTTACCGCACAGCTGGCGCGCGGCCTGCTTAAAGCGGCGGAAGAGAGCAATATTCCGCTGGTGGTCAATCATGTCGGCGGCATGTTCGGCCTGTTCTTTACCGATGCTGAACAGGTAACCAGCTACGCCGACGTCACGAAATGCGACGTAGAACGCTTTAAGCGCTTCTTCCATCTGATGCTGGAAGAAGGCGTTTACCTGGCGCCTTCTGCCTTCGAAGCGGGCTTTATGTCGCTGGCGCATAGCCAGCAAGATATTCAGCGCACCGTGGACGCCGCACGTCGCAGCTTCTCTAAGCTGGCCTGATAAAAGCCGGCGCATCGCCAGCTAAGGCGATTGGGCGGCGCTCCACTTTCGGACGCCGCCCGCAGCGGGTAATCTTGCTGATAAGCGCCCTTTTTTCCCTGAGTACGCCTCGCCCCTGCCCGCATTTCTTTCGGCCTAAGCACGCCCTGCTCTGCCCGCGGTTTTTACCCTGAATACGCGTTATAGCCGCATAACCTTTTTGTCCGGCCGGTTCACCGCATAAACATATGCCTGATGTTGATTGACGCTCATTGATATCGTGTCGGAAACGCCAGGGCCTCTTCGCGATAAAACGACTGGCCGTTTAGTTTGTTAACCCTTTCCAGGCTAAAAATTTATGATAGCTGCCTTATTAAAAGATTTATGCGTAGCCCTCTTTCGCTTAATTAACCTGACCGCATGATATCGACACCGCCACTAAAAAAAAGCTTATTACATTTTTATTTCGTAGCCGCTCGCAAACAACAGAATAAAATTACATCTCCAATCATTATTTTTCGAGCCATCTTCCATAATTTGACACTGGCATTACTAAAGCGAAATATCCTGCCCCATACAGTATTGACGAATAAAAAAATAAGCATAGAGTTAACAGGCGTCAGACAGAAAAAGATGGCAACACCAGAAGGCAAGCTGAAAACAGAGCTAACCCATCATTCAAATGAAAATTCAAAGGAGCAACCACTATAGCTTTAGACCATGCACCTGAACTTTTTCAGACCAAAACAACTTCCCTTTACGGGACCAGACTTAGAGGAGAGCGACACAGAGCCAGAGTCTGGCTGTCGCCTGAACAGAAATGGATAATGATATGGAACGTCTTTCACTTTATAAAAAAATCGCCGCCAGCCTTGAGCAACTGGAGATGAACCATGAGCAGCCAGCGTGCGATGAAGCGGCTTCGCAGTCGGCAGCGACCAACGAGCCTGATTTCCTTTACGCCCTGTTTATTATTGAGCCTGAGAAAGTCACGAAATATTGTCGCGCGTTGACGCAGGTATTAATTAACGGTGAAACCGAACCGGAAACAGAAGTAACGCTTATCGATCTTCTGTTCGATTTAGTCGGCTATCAGGTAGAGTTACTTAAAGCGTCACGTCATAAAACCACTCATGGCGAAATAATCAGGTTCTGATAACTCGGTCTTTTCGCTGTTTTATGGATACCGCTGCGGTTTTACAGCATATAGCTGCCGTGGCCGCTCGCTGACAGCTTTTGACAGCTTTTACCGCAGCGCTTAATTTAAAAACATAGCTATATTTAGCCGCGACGTTTAATTTAACAGCCAGACTAAATTGAGCTGCGACGCTTAATTTAAATCTCTGACTGGGCTTAGTCGCAGCGCTTAGTTTAACAACTGACTGTATTCGGCCAGGGCATTTAATTTAACCATCCGATTGGGCCTGGTCTCAGCACTTAGTTTAATAACCTGACTGGACTTAGTCACAGCGCTTAGTTTATCAAACCGGCTAAATTTAACCGCAGCGATTGATTTAATAACTTAGCTGGGTTTAGCCACGACATTGAATTTATCAATCAGGCTGAATTTCGCCGCGGTTTTTATGCAATATTGTTTTCAAAAAAAATCAGGCGCATTCTCTCGCCACATCGTCGCGCTGCGATCGCAGCAATATTTATCGCAACGCTCTGGCCTGAGTAATTTATCGCAACTCACAGGATTAGCCGCCCTGAACCCACACGCTGCTTGTAGGGCTTAGCCAGGCTGCCTTATGCTGCCTGGCGCCAGATTTGCCGCGACTGGAATCCCGGGCTTACGCCATCACTTTTTGACCCGGCACCGCCCTTCACACCTTGCGCAGCAGATAAATAAAATAGGGCGCGCCGATAAAGGTTGCCAGCAGGCCGGCCGGAACCTGCGCCGGAAAGGCCACCATCCGCCCGCACCAGTCCGCTATCATCATTAGCCCGCCGCCCAACAGCACCGCTATCGTCAGCTGCGGCAGCGCTCGCCGGAAGCCCAGCATTCTTGCCATATGCGGCGCCATTAGCCCCACAAAGCTAAGCGGGCCGATAGTCAGCGTGGCCGCCGCCGTCAGCGCTGCCGCCAGTAGCAATATCGCCATACGCGAGGTTTTCAGCGCCACGCCCAATGAACGCGCCGTCTCGCCACCTAACGGTAATAGCGTCAGCCAGCGTCGGCACAGCGGCGTCAGCGTCAGCAACACCGCTGCCACAATGGCTGTGCGCAGCGCCTGCGTGCCATCTATGTTATAGGTCGAACCGGAAATCCACGTCATCAGCGTCGCCATCCGCGGATCGCCGCTGGCTAACAACAGCAGCAGCAACGTAGCGAACGCCGTGCTCAGCGCCATGCCTGCCAGCAGCATCCGTTCGGGCGAAAAGCCGCCGCGGCCGCCGATAAAAGTCACTATCAGCAGCGTACCCGCCGCGCCCAGGCTGCCGGCAGGCAGCAGCCAGCCAAAAGCGTCGCCGGGTACGAGGAACAGCATAATCACCACGCCAAACGCCGCGCCGGAGCTAATTCCCAGCACTTCCGGGCTGGCCATCGGATTGCCGCTCAGCCGCTGCACCAGACAGCCAGCCGCGCCCAGCATCATGCCCGTCGCTATCGCTGCCGCCAGTCGCGGCATTCGCCACGGCAGCAGCTGCTGCCATAGCTCGCCCGTGGCCCACTGCCAGCCATGCGCGCCGCGGCCAAAACTGAGCGCCGTCGCGGTCAGCAACAGCAGCACCATCACGCCGCCCAGGCTCCACAGCAGCAGATGACGACGCTCGGCAGGTACGCGATCGCCCTGATTCAGCGCTGGCGGCGCAGACGAGGCACGTAAACGAGGAAGCAGCCACAGCAAGAGCGGCGCGCCGATAATCGCGGTGGCCGTGCCGGTGGAAACCTCCTGCCAGTTTTCGGTCAGCCAGAGAACGCTCTGATCGGCCAGCCACAGCAGCAGCATCCCGATAAGCGGCGCCAGCAGCATACGACTGAGCAGCCGCCTCGCGCCCAGCATCTTCGCCAGCAGCGGCGCGAACAGCCCGATAAACCCGATGACGCCCGCCGCGTTCACCAGCTGCGCGCTGAGCGTTATCGCCAGCGCCAGCACGGCAAAACGAGCCAGCGATAGCGCCAGCCCCAGGTTTTTCGCCACGCCGTCATCCAGTCCCATCAGCGTCATGGGCCTTCTCAGCAGCAGCGCCAGCACAAAAGCCAGCAGCAGCTTAGGCCAGAGAAAGGTCACGTTGCTCCAGTCCATCTGGTTCAGCGAGCCGGTTCCCCATAAAAAGATATTCTGCAGCCGATCGTGGTTAAACAGGCCGATTAGCTGGTTTACCGCGCCGCAGTAGAGCGACATCACCAGCCCGGCAAGGATTAGCGTCACCGGCGAAAGCCTTTTTCCCCAGGCAATGCCGAAAACGATAGCGCCGATCAGCAGCGCGCCCGCCATTGCGGCCAGCTGTTGACCGAACAGCGGCAGGCTCCAGAGCGCGGCCACCGTCAGGCCAAGCTGCGCGCCGGTCGCAACGCCAAGCGTGGTCGGTTCCGCCAGCGGATTGCGCAGCACCTGCTGAAACAGCAGCCCGGCCAGCCCCAGCCCGGCGCCAACCAGCAGCGAAAGCGCCAGCCGCGGCAGCAGGCTGTAGTGAAACAGCATCTGGCTGATGTTTTCCGGATCCACTGAAGTGAACCACCGCGCGGGCGACAGCTGTCGGGTAAAGTTGTAATAAGTAAGGCTCAGCGCCAGTGCAAACAGCAGCGTCAGCAGGGCAACAGGAAAACGAAAAGATCTCATAGCGACTCCAGCGCGCCAGCCAGCGAGCGGCAAAAGCGCATAGCGGAAGGCGTGGCGCCATAAAACCAGACCTGCGGCACGCGGCGAAAACGCTTCTGCCGCACAAAATCCATCGCCTGCCAGAGCGGCATCGCGCTGACCTGCCGCATCAAATCGTCATCGCCATGCGCAAAGCAGATCGCGTCCACGTTCTTCATCGTCGCCAGCCGTTCCAGGCCAATGACCGCGCTGCCCCAGAAATTGGTTTCGCCCTGCCAGGCGTTTTCCAGCCCCAGCTCGTTCATGACTTCCAGAAACAGGCTTCCCTTACCGAAGACCAGCGCGTGACGCGCATCCAGCAGCGACATCAGCAACACGGGCCGCCGCTGCTTCCCGGCAAGACGCATTCTGGTATCGGCGATGAAAGCGTCAAACTCCGCCAGATGCCGCTGCGCCTGCGGCACGCGATCGATACGCTCGGCCAGCTGCATCAGCGACTGGCGCGCCACGGTTAGCGGCCTGCCGCTGGCGTCGCTGAAGGCAAAGCCCATCGCAGGCGCAATCCTGCTGAATTTTTCAGCGGAGGGGCCGTAGCCTGCAGAGTAGAGAATCAAAGATGGCCGCATCTGCATCATCAGCTCCAGATTGGGCTCGGTGCGCAGGCCGACATCTACCGTGGCGTCCGGCAGCTTCGGCTCGCCGACCCACAGCTGATAGTTATACATTTCGGCCACGCCCATCGGCTTAACGCCCAGCGCCATCAGCAGCTCGGTCGGCAGCCACTCCAGCGAGATAATGCGCGTATCGTCAATATCAGCGGCGGCGTGGATGCTGAAAGCGGGCAGCAGCGGCGAAAGCGCCATCGCCATCAGCAAACGGCGGCGAGAAAAATCCGGCATAGTCATCCCTTTAATAAACAAAGCTTATCGGCGTACCGCCGTCCGGATGCGGCAAAATGCCCATGGGAATACCGTAGATTTCCTGCAGTACCTGCGGCTGCATAATCGCGTTCGCGTCGCCCTGGGCTATCATGCCGCCGCTGCGCAGTGCGACCAGACGATCGCAGTAGCGCGCGGCCATATTGATATCGTGCAGCACGGCGATCACCGTCAATCCTCGTTCGCGGCTAAGCTGGCGGATAAGCGCCAGCACTTCCACCTGATGGGCGATATCCAGCGCGGAGGTCGGCTCGTCCAGCAGCAGACAGCGGCTGTTCTGCGCCACCAGCATCGCCAGCCAGGCACGCTGCCGCTCGCCGCCGGACAGGCTGTCCACCAGCCGCGAGGCGAAAGGCTTCAGCCCCACCAGCGCGATAGCCTCTTCCACGCGCTCGCGATCTTCGCCACCAAAACGCCCCAGCGCGCCATGCCAGGGATAGCGTCCCATCGCTACCAGCTCTCGCACCGTCATGCCTTCAGCCGCAGGAAGCTGCTGCGGCAGATAAGCCACTTCGCGGGCAAACAGTTTTGCCGGCCACTGCGCCACCGCTTTGTCGTTAAGGCGTACTTCGCCGCCGGTCGCCTCGTGATGGCGACCCAACAGCTTCAGCAGCGTGGACTTGCCGGAGCCGTTATGGCCGATCAGGCCACAGACTTTCCCGGCGGGAAAAGTCAGCGACAGCGGCTGAAGCAGAATACGGCCAGGCACGGCAAAAGAGGTTTGGTGTAGCGAAAACGTACTGTCGGTCAGGTGCGGAGAGTGCATAACGATCTTCTGTCTGACGGGCGCGGCGAACCGCGCCCGGTTTGATTAGAAACGGAAGGTAGCAGTACCGGTGATTTGACGTTCGGCGCCCCAGTAGCAGGCGTAGTCACGGTAGCAGCTGGCGACATAGTCACGATCGAAAAGGTTGCTGACGTTGACGCCAATGGAGGAACCCGGCAGGCCAAAACGGCCCAGATCGTATTTCACCATTGCGTCTACGGTGGTGTAGCTCGCCACGTTAAAGTTTTGATTAATATTGCTTCCGGTGCTGTACAGCCCTTTGCTCTCGCCCACGTAACGTACGCCCGCGCCCAGCGTTACGCCGGAAAGCGCCGTTTCATGGAAGGTGTAATCCGCCCACAGCGAAGCCATATTTTTCGGCACCTGCACCGGCGTTCTGCCTTTCAGCAGTGTGTCATGCGTGTATTCCGCATCGGTATAGGTATAAGCCGCCGTTACGTTGACATTGGCATTTACTGCCGCCTTCGCCTCCAGCTCCACGCCGCGCGAGCGGATTTCGCCGCCCTGTACGCTGTAGGCGCTATCCTCTGGATTCGCCGTCAGATTTTTGGTTTTGGTCAGCTGGTAGAGCGCGCCGGTAATCACAATCGGGCGATCTTTCGGCACGTATTTCACGCCCGCTTCGTACTGTTTGGCGCGCGAAGGATCGAACGGCTGCCCTTCTTTGGTGGTGCCGCTGGTCGGGATAAAGGATTCGCTGTAGCTGAAGTAAGGCGCCACGCCGTTATCGAAGACGTAGTTCAGGCCGCCGCGCCAGGTAAAGGCCTGGTCATGGTTTTTGGTCAGGCTGTCGCCGTTGCGGTTAAACGCCGAGGTCATCGCGTAATCGTAACGCGCGCCCAGCGTCATCACCCAGCGATCCCACTCCATCTGATCCTGCGCATAGAGTCCGGTCTGTTCCTGCTTATTCAGGTAGTGATAAGGGTACAGCGAGCCGGGAACCAGCGCGTCGTTGCCGTACTGCGGATTCAGCGCGTTCAGCGAAGAGGCGGAGCCGAAGCCGGCGTTGATATCGTTGCGGGTGCGCTGATAGTCGACGCCCAGCAGCAACGTGTGATCCAGCTCGCCGGTAGCGAATTTCGCCTGCGCCTGGTTATCGACAGCGAACTGGTTCAGCTCCTCTTCGGAAACCGCATAGCCGCGAGTGATGTTGTTGGCGCTGTCAAAGCCGTTGCCGTAGATGCTGCGATAGTCGGTGCGCAGCTCGGCGTAGCGCAGGTTCTGGCGCACGGTCCAGGTATCGTTAAAGCTGTGCGAGAAGTTATAACCCACCATTTTGGTGTTGCGGGAGATCTTGTTGCTCGCTTCGCCTTCGTCAAAATCGGTCGGCAGCTTGTGCTGTTGGCCGTTGGCGTCAACGATCGGCACCACGGTGCCCTGACGCGGCAGCCAGCCGTAATAGCCGGTTTCCGGCTCATTCTGGAAATAGGTCAGCAGCGTGAAGTTGGTATTGGCGTCCGGCTGCCAGCTAAAGGAAGGCGCAATGGTGTAGCGCTTTTCTTTCTGCATAGCCTGCTGCGCATCCTGGCTGCGCGCCAGACCGGTCAGACGATAAGAGTAAACGCCGTTGTCGTCCAGCGCGCCGCCGAAGTCGAAGCCGGTAGAAAACTCGTTGTCAGTGCCCATCTGGAACTGTACTTCACGCAGCGTTTCCGTCGTTGGACGCTTGCTGACCAGCGCGACCACGCCGCCAGGATTGCTTTTGCCGTAAAGCACGGAAGCCGGCCCGCGCAGCAGCTCGGCGCGTTCCAGGAAGTAAGGATCGATAGCGAATTCAGAGTAGTTATCGCCCTGCAGCTTCAGGCCGTCCAGATACTGGTTAGTATTGGTTTCGCTGAAGCCGCGAATCGACAGCGCGTCAATCACCTGCGAGCTGCCGCGGTTGCCCGTCATCACGCCCGGCGCGTAATTAAAGGCTTCTTTTACCGTGTTCACGTTGCGTAATTCCATTTCCTCGCTGGTCACGACGGAAACGGACTGCGGATTTTTTTCAATTGGCGTATCGGTCTTGGTGCCGATAGCGCTGCGTTTGGCGGCGATGGTCGGTGACGGCCCCCAGGCGCTTTCGCTGGCGGTGCCGGCATCGGCGCTCACGGTGATAGTCTGTTCGCCGGCGGCAAAAGCTGATGAGGAGATCGCGGCGGCAACAAGGCAGGCCAGGCGGCATAAACGGGTATTAACTGGTGAAGAGAATGATTTCAAAGATGAAAGAGCCATTTAGCGTTTCTCTGAATGAAAAGTGGAATGTAAACGAGAATTATTATTATAACGACAGGATAATAGGCGAACTGCCGGAAGTTTCGCAAGGAAAAATCCGCTGACGACAGGACAAATCAATGTGGTTCGCAGCCAGTGTAAAGCAGGGAAAACAGAGCCATAAAAACGTCGGACGAATGAAAAGCCTCTTTTCGCCTCTTTACGCTCGCCACGCCGCGCAACCGCAGGCAAAAAAAAGCCGGCTCGTATAGAGCCGGCTTTTCGCAGCGGGTCAGTTACTTACCAAACATATCTTTAATCCAGCCCGCTACGCCATCGGCGTCTTTCTGCTCGTTTTGCGGCTGCGGCTGGTTCAGCTGCCCATCCTGCTGCTGCATTTGCTGCTGCTGGAGCTGCTGTTGCTGCTGACAGAGCGCGTTGGCATCAATCGTCCAGACCGGCAGCGTCCGCCAGCTGCTGCTGCCCGTGTCGCAGACGAAATTGCCAGCCGAATCGACGTTCATCGGCGCGATATCTTCCGGCGGCGTCGGCAGCAGCGGCATCGGCGCCTGATTGTCCAGATAGCGACGATAGATCTGCATCGCGCCGCTGGCGCCGTAGAGTTTGGTGGTCTGGTTATTGTCGCGGCCAATCCAGGTGATCGCCACTTCTTTACCATCCACGCCCGCGAACCAGCTGTCGATCTGGTTGTTGGTCGTCCCTGTTTTGGCCGCCAGGTGCGCTTTCGGATAGCGCGAACCTAACGCACGCGCCGTGCCTTCGTTCGCCACCTGCTGCATCGCGTAGAGCGTCAGGTAAGCGGCCTGGGCCGGAATAGTCCGTTCCGCCTGCGGGAAACTCTGGTACAGCACGGTGCCGTCTTCGGCGATAACTGAACGCAGCGCGGAGAGCTGAGCGCGGTTACCGCCGCTGGCGATGGTCTGAAACGCCTGCGCGACTTCAACCGGCGTCAGGTTCAGGGCGCCCAGCAGCATCGCCGGAACAGGCTGCAGCTGATCTTTCTGCACGCCCAGTTTGGTCCAGGTATCCACCACCTGCGGCAGCCCCAGCGTCATGCCGAGGTTCACCGTCGGCACGTTCATTGAGTGCGCCAGCGCGTCCACCAGCATCACCTGGCCGCTGAAGCGACGATCGTCGTTCTGCGGCTTCCAGATCTGACCGTTCGGCTGCTTCAGCGCGATCGGGTTGTCGGCAATCCAGGTATTAAGACGATAAGTGTCCGGCTGGCTCAGCGCGGTCAGATAGGTCGCCGGCTTGGCCAGAGAACCGATCGAGCGGCGAGCCTGCAGGGCGCGGTTATAGCCCGCAAACTGCGGATCGGCGCCGCCGACCATCGCGCGCACTTCACCACTAAAGCGATCGACGATCACCATCGCAGTTTCCAGATCGTTTAGCTTGCGCTGTTTACGCAGCGCCGGAATGCCCTCTTCCACCGCTTTTTCCGCCGCGTCCTGCGAAACCGAGTCCAGCGTGGTAAAGATTTTCACGCCGGAAAGATCCTTCACCTTATCGCCCAGCTTCGCCTGCAGCTCGTTGCGCACCATCTGCATAAACGCAGGCTGAGGCGTGATCACGCCGCCTTTCGGCTGCACGCCGAGCGGCCGTGCGCTGAGCATGTCATACAGCTCCTGATCGATGACCTTCTGCTGCTGCAGCAGACGCAGCACCAGGTTACGCCGCTCCAGCGCCAGCTTCGGATTGCGCCACGGGTTATAGAGCGAGGCGCCTTTCACCATGCCGACCAGCAGCGCCTGCTGATCCAGACTCAGCTCATCCACCGGACGGCCAAAGTAGTAAAGGCTGGCCAGCGGGAAGCCGCGGATCTGATCGTTGCCCGCCTGACCCAGGTAAACCTCGTTCAGGTAAAGCTCCAGGATGCGATCCTTGCTGTAGCGCGCATCCATAATCAGCGCCATATAGGCTTCGTTGGCTTTACGCCACAGCGAGCGCTTGTTGGTCAGGAACAGGTTTTTCACCAGCTGCTGCGTCAGCGTACTGCCGCCCTGCACCGCTCTTCCCGCCGTGATGTTCGCCAGGAAAGCGCGGCCAATAGAGTAAAAGCTGATGCCGTCATGCTGATAGAAATGGCGATCCTCGGTAGCGACCAGCGTATCCACCAGCAGATCGGGGAAGCCCGAACGCGGCACAAACAGACGCTGTTCGCCGTTAGGCGACTGCAGCATGGTAATCAGACGCGGATCGAGACGGAAGAAGCCGAAATCGCGGCCGCTGTCGAGGTTTTTAATCTCGGTTAGCGAGTCGTTGTCAAAGCTCAGCCGCGCGCGGATTTGCCCTTCCTTGCTGTCCGGGAAATCGAACGGACGGCGGATCATCTCGATGCTGTTGCCCTGCACGGTAAACTCGCCAGGACGCGTCATGCGCGTAACCTCGCGGTACTGCGTGCCTTCCAGCAGCGCGATCATCTCTTTTTTGTTGTAGGCCATACCCGGCTCAAGGTTGACCATGCGGCCATAAACCGTGGCGGGCAGCTGCCAGACTTTGCCGTCGATACGGCTGCGGATCTGCGAATCGAGGTAAACCCCGTAGACCGCCATCAGCACAATAAATACCAGCAGCAGCTTAATCATTAAGCTCAGCCAGCCTCTTTTCTTACGCGGCGGGCGCCCTTTTCCTTTACGTGGCACGGGTTGCATCTCCTCGTTATCCTGATCGTCATCCTGAAAAGCAACTTCCCTGCGGCGACCTCGTCCCGTAGTGTTACGCGGGGGTTTGGGCTGTTTACCTTTACGCCCGATAGGTTCGCGATCGTCTGACATTCGTTTCTTTTCTCCGGAGCCGTAGTCGGCAAAGCCGACTACTTTGTTCTTACATCTGTTGCTGTGGAACGGGAACCTTCCGAAACGCGGCTCAGGAAGGCGAAGAATACTTTTTGGTGCGCCGCGTAGGCAGCGCCGCGGCCGGATCGTCCGGCCAGAGATGTTTGGGATAGCGTCCTTTCATCTCTTTTTGCACTTCACGATAAGCGCCCTGCCAGAACGCCGCCAGATCGCGGGTGATCTGCAGCGGCCTCTGCGCTGGCGACAGCAGCTCCAGCACCAGCGGAATGCGCCCTTCGGCCACGCAGGGATTCTGCGCCTCGCCGAACATCTCCTGCAGCCGCACCGCCAGCGCCGGCGGTTTTTCTTCATCGTAGCGAATCAGCAGCCGGCTTCCGGTGGGCACAGTGTAATGAGTTGGCAGCACAGTATCCAGCAGCTGGCGTTGCGGCCATGTGAGCAATTGTAATAGGGCGTTGACGCAGTCGATCTGCTTCAGGCCTTTGGCATCGCGCACGCCGCCCATCATCGGCAGCAGCCACTTTTCCAGCGTGGCGAGCAAATCCGCTTCGCCAGCCGCTGGCCACGCCTGCTCCGGCAGCCAGCGCGCGGCGCAGACCAGCCGCACGCGCAGCTGTTCGGCCGCCGTGCTCCAGTTCAGCACCGACAGCCCTTTGCTGCGGATCCAGCGCAGCATCGCCGGATGCAGTAGTTCTTCGTCCGGCTTGCTCAACGGCTGCGATTTTAGCACCAGTTCGCCAATCTGCTCGCGGCGCCATGCGGAAAGCGTGCCGCGCTCGTCATGCCATTCCACTTCGACCCGCTGCTCCAGCAGCTGCGGCCGCTGTCTGACCAGCGCGTCGATATCCAGCGGCAGCGCCTGCAATATTCTGGCGTCCGGCTGCGCGCTACCCTGCAGCAGCGCAGGTGCCAGCAGCCATTCATAACGGGTCAACGCCTCTTCCCGATCAAGCATCGCGCCCATGCCGTTGGCCAACTGATAGCGTCCTTCCATACCGCGTCGCCGGGCGATGCGATCGGGAAAAGCGCCTGCCAGCAAAGAAGCCGCCAAATCCGCCGCAATCGTGCCGCCGGTTACCCGCAGCCGCTGCTGCAGCTGTCTGGCTCGCTGCTGCCAGTTGGGCTGGCGGCGATGCAGCGCGTCCCGCAGATCGACATTGCCGCGCGGCGGCTCTTCCAGAATCGCCACCAGCATCGCCGCCGTGGCGACGCTATCGGCATCGTCGCCCGCGTCGATCAGCATAGCGGCGAAACGCGGGTCGCTGCCGAGCGCGGCCATGCGTCGCCCTTTGGCCGTTAGCTGTCCCGACGCGGTGGTTGCGCCAAGCTGTAACAGCAGCCGCTGCGCCTGCGCCAGATTGGCGGCTGGCGGCCTGTCCAGCCAGCTAAGCTGCGCCACGTCGTGACAGCCCCACTGCAGCAGATCCAGCCATAGCGAGCTTAAATCGCTTTGCAGGATCTCCGCGTCGCTATGGGAAGCCGCGCGTTCCGCCTGCTCTTTCGGGAGCAAATGCAGACAGATACCTGGCTCAAGACGACCGGCTCGTCCGGCGCGCTGGGTCATGGAAGCCTGGCTGACGCGTTGCGTTTGCAGCCGGGTCAGGCCGGTGCGCGTATCGAACAGCGCCGTCCGCTCCAGCGCGCTGTCCACCACCAGCCGAATACCCTCAATGGTCAGGCTGGTTTCCGCTATATTGGTCGCCAGCACCACTTTGCGACGCCCGACTGGCGCAGGAAGAATAGCTTTACGCTGCTCCGCCAGCGGCAGCGCGCCATATAAAGGAGAGAGATCGACATCGTTGCCGACCAGCGCCGTCAGCTGAGTCTGTACCCGCTGGATTTCGCCGACGCCCGGCAGAAACAGCAGCAGCGATCCCTGCTCTTCCCGCAGCAGTTCGCTGACCGGGCGAGCCACCGCTTCTTCAAACCGGTAGCTGGCGGATAAGGAAGCGTAGCGACGCTCTACCGGGAAAGAGCGCCCTTCGGAGCAGATCGACGGCGCGTCCGGCAGCAGCGCCTGCAGCCGCTGGTTATCCAGCGTAGCCGACATCAGCAGGATTTTCAGATCGTCACGCAGTCCCTGCTGCACATCCAGCAGCAGCGCCAGCGCCAGATCGGCCTGCAGGCTGCGCTCGTGGAATTCGTCCAGGATCACCAGCGATACGCCTTCCAGCATCGGGTCCTGCTGCAGCATTCGGGTCAGAATGCCTTCCGTTACCACTTCAAGCCTCGTCGACGGGCCGCTACGGCTTTCCGAACGCATCCGATAGCCGACGGTCTGGCCCGGCTCTTCGCCCAGCAGCTCCGCCAGCCGCTGCGCCACGTTGCGCGCCGCCAGCCTGCGCGGCTCCAGCAGCAGAATGCGTCCGCTAAAATCCGCCTGCTGCAACAGCTGCAGCGGCAGCCACGTCGATTTTCCCGCGCCGGTCGGCGCCGCCAGCAGCACCTGCGGCGCATCGCGCAGGGCCGCCAGCAGCTCAGGTAACACGGCGCTGACTGGTAATAAACTCACTTCTCTGCTCCTGGCCTTAATTTGCCGGGCATTGTAGCATTCCTGCTGCTGGAATACCGGAGAGCACCATGAGCGAGCAAAAAAGACTCTTTTTCGGCGTCGCGCTGCCGGAAGAGCAGGGCCAGAGCATTATCAAATGGCGCGCCGCGACTTTTGCGGAAGAGAGCGGACGCCCAATAGCGGCGGCGAACCTGCATCTGACGCTGGCTTTTCTGGGCGACGTCAGCCAGGAGAAAAGCCGTGCGCTGTGCCAGCTTGCTGCGCGGATTAAACAGCCGCCGTTTACGCTCAGGCTGGATGACGCCGGTCACTGGCCGCGCTCGGGCGTGGTCTGGCTGGGCCCGAAGCAGGCGCCGCGCGGGCTGCTGCAGCTGGCCGAACTGCTGCGCTCGCAGGCCGCGCGCAGCGGTTGCGCACAAAGTCCGCTACCCTTTCATCCGCATGTAACATTACTCCGTAATGCTCATCAGCCGGTCACGCTGCCGCCGCGCAATTTTAGCTGGCAGTTTCGCGTAGAGCGCTTTGCGCTTTTCGAGTCGCTGTTCAGTAAAGGCCGCACGCGCTACCGGGAACTGGCGGGCTGGGAACTGCAACAGGAAATTTTATGAATTTTGATCCGCCGCTGCGCCAGGCGACGCTGATAAAACGCTATAAACGCTTTTTGGCCGATGTGGTCACGCCGGATGGCGTGGCGCTGACGCTGCACTGCGCCAACACGGGCGCGATGACCGGCTGCGCTACGCCAGGCGACACCGTGTGGTACTCCACGTCGGCAAGCCCGACCAGAAAGTATCCGCACAGCTGGGAACTGACGCAAACGCAGCAGGGCCACTGGATCTGCGTCAATACGCTGCGTGCCAACACGCTGGCGAAAGAAGCGTTGCTGGCCGGACGAATTCCGGAATTATCCGGTTATACGGATCTGCGCGGCGAGGTGAAATATGGCGCCGAAAAAAGCCGAATTGATTTCCTGTTGAAGGCGGAAGATCGCGTCAACTGCTATATTGAAGTCAAATCCGTGACGCTCTTACAACAGGGTAAGGGCTACTTCCCGGATGCGGTCACCGAACGGGGCCAGAAGCATCTGCGCGAACTGGCGAAGATAGCGGAAAATGGTGAACGAGCGGTGCTTTTATTTGCCGTTCTGCATTCGGGGATTGAGGACGTTACCCCGGCGCGTCATATTGACGCACGCTACGCAGAACTCATGGCTCAGGCGCGCGCAAGCGGGGTTGAGGTGCTTGCCTTTAAAGCAAGCTTCTCGCCTGAAGGTCTGGCATTAGAGAAGGAATTGATTGTGAATCGGTGATCCGGACGCAATTAGCTGTTATATGAAGGGTCTTATGTTGCGTCAGATACGCTTTTCCTCACAGCCTTGTCAAGGGATGTTCAGGAATAATTGCCAACCTTGATCGCTTCTGCTATTTATAGCGACCTGTTTTTATCCCCTTTGGGGATCGATAGTGCGTGTTATCCAGGAGAAACAACATGCAAGAAGGGCAAAACCGTAAAACCTCGTCCCTGAGTATTCTCGCCATCGCTGGTGTGGAACCTTATCAGGAGAAGCCGGGCGAAGAGTACATGAATGAAGCCCAGCTGGCGCATTTCAAGAAGATCCTTGAAGCCTGGCGTAACCAGCTTCGTGACGAAGTTGATCGCACGGTCACACATATGCAGGATGAAGCAGCCAACTTCCCCGATCCGGTTGACCGGGCGGCGCAGGAAGAGGAGTTCAGCCTTGAACTGCGTAACCGTGACCGCGAGCGCAAACTGATCAAAAAGATCGAGAAGACGCTGAAGAAAGTAGAAGATGACGATTTCGGCTACTGCGATTCCTGCGGCGTTGAAATTGGTATTCGTCGCCTTGAAGCGCGTCCTACCGCCGATCTTTGCATCGACTGTAAAACGCTGGCGGAAATCCGCGAAAAACAAATGGCCGGTTAATGGCTAATGGATTGCGCAGTGAGGCATCCGCTTCACTGCCTGTCTCTTCCTCCGTGTCTTATATCGGGCGCTTCGCCCCGTCTCCTTCCGGTGAACTTCACTTCGGCTCGCTGATTGCCGCGCTTGGCAGTTATCTGCAGGCTCGCGCGCAGCAGGGCAAATGGCTGGTGCGCATAGAAGATATCGATCCGCCTCGTGAAGTGCCCGGCGCGGCGCGGCGTATTCTTCAGCAGCTGGAGCAGTATGGCCTGCACTGGGACGACGAGGTGCTTTGGCAGTCGCAGCGTCACGAAGCCTATCGCGAGGCGCTGGCCTGGCTGAATCAGCAGGGTTACAGCTATTACTGCACCTGCACGCGCAGCCGCATTCGGGAAATCGGCGGCCTTTACGACGGCTACTGCCGATTGCTTGGTCGCGGCCCGACCCATGCGGCGTTACGGCTGCGAGTCGATCGGCCCGTTGAGCATTTTTCTGATATTTTGCGCGGCGAGGTTATCGCCGATGCCGGACTGGCGCGGGAAGATTTTATTATTCATCGCCGTGATGGCCTGTTCGCCTACAACCTGGCGGTGGTGGTGGACGACCATTTTCAGGGCGTGACGGAAGTGGTCAGAGGCGCCGATCTGATTGAGCCGACCGTGCGGCAGATTGCCCTTTATCAGCGCTTCGGCTGGCCGGCGCCGCGCTATCTGCATCTGCCGCTGGCGGTGAATGCCGACGGCAACAAGCTTTCCAAACAGAACCATGCGCCGCCGCTGCCGGAAGGCGATCCGCGTCCCGTGCTGGTTCAGGCGCTGCGTTTTTTAGGCCAGCCGGTCGACGACGAATGGCGGGATGAAACGCTACCCGCTTTACTGGCAAAAGCCGTCGCCGCGTGGGATTTGGCGCGCGTGCCGCGTCAGAATATACTGTTGCAAAATAGTTAATCTGAGGTGAACAGGCGCGGCGGCTCTGGCGTGAAAAAGGCCCGGATCTGAGATGAGCATTCTCAAACGCGCCGCACTGAGCTATGATTAGCCGCTGTTTTTTATCGCCCAGCTTTAACGTCACTATCGAGGTGTCCCATTTTTACCCGAGTTGCTAATTTTTGCCGAAAAGTTTTGAGCCGTGAAGGCGAGGCGCCCGTCGAGGTGGTGGAAGCGCCTCAGATGACCGTGATCCCGCGCGATCGTCATGCTATCTCGCGTAAAGACATCAGTGAAAATGCCCTCAAGGTACTGTACCGACTGAATAAAGCCGGCTATGAGGCTTACCTTGTCGGTGGCGGCGTCCGCGATTTGCTGCTGGGCAAAAAACCCAAAGATTTCGACGTGACCACCAACGCCACGCCGGAGCAGATGCGCAAACTGTTCCGCAACTGCCGTCTGGTCGGTCGCCGTTTCCGTCTGGCGCACGTGATGTTCGGCCCGGAAATCATCGAGGTCGCGACCTTTCGCGGCCACCATGAAGCGGAACAGCCGCAGTCCGATCGCAACAGCTCGCAGCGCGGCCAGAACGGTATGCTGCTGCGCGACAATATCTTCGGCTCTATTGAAGATGACGCCCAGCGCCGCGATTTAACCATCAACAGCCTCTATTACAGCGTGGCGGACTTTACCGTGCGCGACTATGTTGGCGGCCTGAACGATCTACAACAGGGCATTATCCGCCTGATTGGCGATCCGGAAACGCGCTACCGCGAAGATCCGGTGCGTATGCTGCGCGTGATCCGCTTTGCCGCCAAACTGGATATGAGCATCGCCGCGGAAACGGCCGAGCCTATTCCACGCCTGGCGACCCTGCTGCACGATATTCCGCCAGCTCGCCTGTTTGAAGAAACCTTAAAGCTGCTGCAGGCCGGCTACGGCTACGCCACCTATCTACAGCTGCGCGAATACCAGCTTTTCCAGCCGCTGTTCCCGCTGATTACCCGTTACTTTACGGACAAAGGCGACAGCAATATGGAACGAATGATCGTCCAGGTGCTGAAAAACACCGATAACCGCATTCATAACGATATGCGCGTGAATCCGGCGTTCCTGTTCTCCGCCATCTTCTGGTATCCGCAGCTGGAAGCGGCGCAGAAAATCGCGCAGGAGAGCGGCTTGGCCTATTACGACGCCTTCGCGCTGGCGATGAACGACGTGCTGGACGAGGCGTGCCGTTCGCTGGCGATCCCGAAACGCATTACCACGCTGGTGCGCGATATCTGGCAGCTACAGCTGCGCCTTTCCCGTCGTCACGGCAAGCGCGCCTGGAAACTGATGGAGCATCCTAAGTTCCGCGCCGCTTACGATCTGCTGGCGCTGCGCGCCGAAGTCGAGAACAACCAGGAACTGCTGCGCCTTTCAGCCTGGTGGAGCGAGTTCCAGGTCGCCGCGCCGCCGCAGCAGAAAACCATGCTCAACACGCTGGGCGACGATCCTGTGCCGCGCCGCCGTACCCGCCGTCCACGCAAACGCGTGCCTGGCCCACGTCGCGACGGCAGCAGCAGCAACGTATGAAGGCATACCTTGCCTTAGGCAGCAATCTGGCCAACCCTTTGCATCAGGTGCAGTCCGCACTTGATGCGTTGGCCGCGCTGCCGCAAACCACCCTGCTCGCCACCTCTCCGTTCTACCGCACGCCGCCTTACGGGCCGCCGGATCAGCCTGACTACCTTAACGCCGCCGTGCTGCTGGAAACCGATCTGGCGCCGGAAGCGCTACTCGACCAGACCCAGCGCATCGAGCTGGAGCAGGGTCGCGTGCGTAAGGATGAGCGTTGGGGGCCGCGCACGCTGGATCTGGACATTATGCTGTTTGGCGATCTGACGCTGAACACGCCGCGCCTGACCGTTCCGCACTACGATATGCACAACCGTGCTTTTATGCTGGTGCCGCTGTTGGCTATCGCGCCGACGTTGGCGATGCCAGACGGTACGCCGCTGAAAAACCTTGTCGCCGCGCTGGATACCCGCGCCATCAAGTGCTGGTAGCCAGGCTACTGCCCTTCCATTAAGATACGCCCACCAGAAGACTTTCTCAGAGGTTGTGATGAAACCAACAACGGTCTCCACCCTTCGCCAGTGGAAAAAGAGCGGGCGCAAGTTCGCCTCCATTACCGCTTATGACTTCAGCTTCGCCCGTCTGTTTGCCGATGAAGGCATTCAGGTGATGCTGGTCGGCGATTCGCTTGGCATGGTCGTTCAGGGGCACGACTCCACGCTGCCGGTTACGCTGGCGGATATCGCCTATCATACTCGCCTGGTGCGGCGTGGCGCGCCTGCCGCGCTACTGATGGCCGATCTGCCTTTTATGACTTTCGCCACGCCGGAACAGGCCTGCGCCAGCTCGGCGGAGCTGATGCGCGCCGGCGCCAATATGATCAAAATTGAAGGCGGCGCCTGGCTGTGCGACACCGTGCGCCAGCTTACCGAGCGCGCCGTGCCGGTCTGCGGCCATCTGGGCCTGACGCCGCAGTCGGTGAATATTTTTGGCGGCTATAAGGTTCAGGGCCGCGAGAGCGAGGCGGCGGAAACGCTGCTGGCCGACGCGCTGGCGCTGGAAGCGGCTGGCGCGCAGATGGTGGTGCTGGAGTGCGTGCCGGTCGAGCTGGCGCGGCGCGTGACCGAAGCGCTGACCATTCCGGTAATCGGCATCGGCGCGGGCAACGTCACCGACGGTCAGATCCTGGTGATGCATGACGCCTTCGGCATTACCGGCGGACATATTCCTAAATTCGCCAAAAATTTCCTGCTGGAGGCTGGCGATATGCGCGCCGCCGTTCGCCAGTATGTAGCGGAAGTCGAAGCGGGAACCTATCCTGCTGAAGAACACAGTTTTTACTGAGACGGGAGCGGCAAGTGCTGATTATTGAAACAATACCCATGCTGCGGCGTGAGATCCGCCGCTGGCGGCAGGAAGGCAAACGTATTGCGCTGGTGCCGACAATGGGCAATCTGCATGATGGCCATATGACGCTGGTGGATGAAGCCCGCGAGCGCGCCGACATTGTGGTGACCACCATTTTCGTCAACCCAATGCAGTTCGAGCGCGCTGACGATCTGGAGCGCTATCCGCGCACGCTGCAGGAAGATTGTGAAAAGCTGAACCGCCGCAAGGTGGATCTGGTTTTTGCGCCCGCGCCCGCCGATGTCTATCCCAAAGGGCTGGGCGAGCAAACCTTCGTCGAGGTGCCGGGACTCTCTTCGCTACTGGAAGGCGCCAGCCGTCCCGGCCATTTTCGCGGCGTGTCGACCATCGTCAGCAAGCTGTTTAACCTGGTGCAGCCCGATCTGGCCTGCTTCGGCGAGAAAGACTTCCAGCAGCTGGCGCTGATCCGCAAAATGGTGGCGGATATGGGCTACGACATTGAAATCGTCGGCGTGCCGACGGTACGCGCCAAAGATGGCCTGGCGCTCAGCTCGCGCAACGGCTATCTCTCCGCCGACGAAAGAAAAATCGCGCCGGCGCTGAGCCGCGTGATGAACAGCGTCGCGGAAAGATTGTCTGACGGAGAGCGTCACGTAGAGGAGATTATCGCCGACGCGGAAGCCGCGCTGGCGATCCACGGGCTGCGTGCCGACGGGCTGGCTATCGTTGATGCCGAAACGCTGCTGCCGCTGACCACAGAGAGCAAAACCGCGGTTATTCTTATGGCCGCCTGGCTGGGCAAAGCGCGCCTGATCGATAATCAGCAGGTCGATTTGACCGCCTGACGCCTTTTTATTTTCACCAGAGGTTAATGATGAACCGTACCATGCTGCAGGGCAAACTCCACCGGGTCAAAGTAACGCAGGCGGATCTCAACTACGAAGGCTCCTGCGCCATCGACCAGGATTTTCTGGACGCTGCCGGCATTCTGCAATATGAAGCTATCGATATCTATAACGTCACCAACGGCCAGCGTTTCTCCACCTACGCTATCGCCGCCGAACGCGGATCGAAAATTATCTCCGTTAACGGCGCGGCCGCCCGCTGCGCCTGTGAAGGCGATATCCTGATTATTTGCTCTTACGTAACGATGCCGGACGCCGAAGCCCGCGAGTGGCAGCCAAAAGTCGCCTATTTTGAAGGCGATAACGTCATGAAGCGCCTGGCGAAGGCCGTACCCGTTCAGGTCGCTTAATCCTCTCCAGTACCGATAGCGCCCTTTACGGCGCGTCGCCAGCGCTCTGCTGCCGACGCGCCGCCTTTCTGAAAAAATGAACCACGCCACACAATTGCCTTCGCGCGCTGTTACGCTGCGGCGAATTACTCTATTTTGTTAATTCTTCGTTATCAATAGCGGTCAATCTGTGATGAATAAGAGTGGAAACAACGCGCCAGAAAAGCTGGTTGCCATTATCAGCCAGGATTTTGCTCATCCGCTGTATGGCAGAATGCTGAATGAAATCACCCGCCAGCTGGCCCAACGCGGCCACGTTCCCCTGCTACTGAACCACAGCGATTCGCTGGCGCAGCTGGCCGATCGGTTACAGGTTGGCGGCGCGATTTTTCTGGGTGATATGCCCGCTGACGCGCTGCCAGCCACTGTGCCGGCCGTGCATCTGTGCAGCACCCATGCGGAAGCGATTAGCGTTGACGACTATACCGCTGGCGTGGAGACAGGTCGGCTGCTGCTTAGCCAGCATTACCAACGTTTCGGCTACCTGAGCGCCAGCGATTTACGCTCACAGCGGCTGGCCGGCTATGCTGCCGCGCTGGCGGCAGAAAATATCAGGCTGGAGGTGCTGCTGACCGCAGGCGAGAGCGATCGCGAACTGGCGTGGCAGGCAACGATGACCTACCTGAAGCAGGCCCGCTCGTCGGAACGCATCAACGCGCTGTTTTGCGAGAACGATCTGCTGGCCTTTGGCGCAATGCAGGCGATCCGCGATTTCGGTCAGGGCGCGCATATCGGCGTAGTGGGATTCGGCGATATGGATGAGGCGCGCGCCACAACCTGGCATCTTACCAGCTGGTCGCAGCCCTGCGGCCTACAGGTTGAAGAGGCGCTCAATCGCCTGCTGGAAGAGCGCACCGATATCAACGGCGCGTGGCGCCAGGGCGAGCTGCGCTGCAGGCATTCCCATCTGGGCAAAACGAAACCGGGTGAAATGTCGCAGTGCGGCTGCGCGAACCGTCACTAAAAAGTCTTACGGCTGCCGCCATACGCAAAAAACCCGGCGCGAGGCCGGGTTTAGCGGAACGGAAAACAATCAGGTGCGCAGCCCTCTTCCGCGCTGGATCAGCGTCCAGACCAGAATGTAGAACACCACGATAAAGGCCAGCAGCACGCCTAAGGTAAATACCAGCGGCACGTCGGAAATGCCTAAAAAGCCAAAGCGGAAACCGCTGATCATATAGACAATAGGGTTCAGCTTCGACACCATCTGCCAGAACGGCGGCAGCAGCGTCAGCGAGTAGAACACGCCGCCCAGGTAGGTCAGCGGCGTCAGCACAAAGGTCGGGATCAGGCTGATATCGTCAAAGGTTTTAGCGAATACCGCGTTCAGCAGGCCCGCCAGCGAGAAGAGGATCGCCGTCAGCAGCAGCGTGACCGCCACCATCAGCCAGGAGTGCACGTGGAAAGGCACAAAAAACAGTGAAACCGCCGTCACCAGAATCCCTACGCAGACGCCGCGCGCCACGCCGCCGCCCACATAGCCCGCAATAATAACGTGGGTAGGGACAGGCGCGACCAGCAGCTCTTCAATATTGCGCTGGAACTTGGAGCTAAAGAAGGACGAAGCCACGTTGGCGTAGGCGTTGGTGATCACCGCCATCATAATCAGGCCAGGCACGATAAACTGCATATAGCTGAAACCGTGCATATCGCCGATGCGCGAGCCGATCAGGTTGCCGAAAATAATGAAATAGAGCGTCATGGTGATCACCGGCGGCACCAGCGTCTGGATCCAGATGCGGGCAAAGCGGTTGATCTCTTTTCCCCAAATGCTTTTCAGGGCGACCCAGTACAGATGTGTCATGCTTTTTTTCCTTTGCGCCCGTTGACCAGGTCGACAAACAGCTCCTCAAGACGGTTGGCCTTGTTGCGCATACTTAATACCTTCACGCCCTGTTGGCTGAGCTGGCTGAACACGCTGTTCAGTCCCTGCTCGCGCATGACTTCCACCTCCAGCGTCGAGGTATCCACCAGCCGGTACTGGAACCCTTCCAGCGCCGGCAGCGGGCTTTTCGCCGCCAGGTCAAAAATAAAGGTTTCCGATTTCAGCTTGGCCAGCAGCCCTTTCATGGTGGTGTTTTCCACCAGGCGACCGTGCTGAATAATGCCGATATTGCGGCAGAGCATCTCCGCCTCTTCCAGATAGTGCGTGGTCAGGATGATAGTGGTGCCTTTGGCGTTAAGATCCTGCAGGAAGCTCCACATGGAGCGACGCAGTTCGATATCCACGCCCGCGGTTGGCTCATCCAGAATCAGCAGCTTCGGCTCATGCATCAGCGCGCGAGCGATCATCAGGCGACGCTTCATGCCGCCGGAAAGCATACGCGCGCGCTCGTTGCGCTTGTCCCACAGATCCAGCTGCTTTAAATATTTTTCCGCCCGGCTCAGCGCCTCTTTTTTCTCGACGCCATACAGGCCCGCCTGGCTGACCACGATCTGCTGCACGGTTTCAAACTGGTTAAAGTTGAACTCCTGCGGCACCAGGCCGAGCTGGCGCTTGGCGTTGACCACATCCTGCTGCAGGTCATAGCCAAACACCCGCACCTTGCCGGCGGTTTTGTTTACCAGCGAACTGATAATGCCGATGGTGGTGGATTTGCCCGCGCCGTTAGGGCCGAGCAGCGCATAGAAATCGCCCGCTTCCACGTTAAGGTCGATTCCTTTCAACGCCTGAACGCCACCTGCATAGGTTTTGGTCAGTTTTTCGAGTTCCAGTGCATAAGTCATAAGTAAAAGATTGCCCTGTTTTGTATGGTTTTCTTGTTTAGCGTTTTAAATCACAGTTTGATGGCCTATATTACTGCCACGCATATCAAGTTATGGCGCTATAAAAATGAAAGATATTGATACTCTCATCAGTAACAATCGCGAGTGGTCTCGCCTGCTGAAAGAAGAAAACCCGGCTTTTTTTGAACGCCTGTCGCTGGCGCAGAAGCCGCGTTTTCTCTGGATTGGCTGTTCCGACAGCCGTGTACCAGCCGAACGTCTGACCGGCCTGGAGCCGGGCGAACTGTTCGTTCATCGCAACGTGGCTAACCTGGTTATCCACACTGACCTGAACTGCCTTTCCGTTGTGCAGTACGCTGTGGAAGTGCTGCAGGTGGAACACATCATTATCTGCGGCCACTACGGCTGCGGCGGCGTGCAGGCTGCGGTTGAAAACCCGGAACTGGGCCTGATCAACAACTGGCTGCTGCATATCCGCGACCTGTGGTACAAGCATAGTTCGTCATTGAAACAGCTGCCGACGCCGGAAGCGCGTTTTAACAAACTTTGCGAAATCAACGTGATCGAGCAGGTTTATAACCTGGGCCACTCGACCATCATGCAGTCGGCATGGAAGCGCGGTCAGAATGTTAAAATTCACGGCTGGGTTTACGGTATTCAGGATGGCCATCTGCACGATTTGGAAGTTGGCGCTTCCAGCATGGATGTGCTTGAACAGCGTCATCACGCCGGTATCGCTAACGCCCTGAAAGGCCTGCAAAACCAAAGCTGATTGCCGGGCGGCATTTTATAACAGGCCGGAAAATCCGGCCTTAGTCGATTGTGCGGTAAGCTTACTCTTCCAGCATCACCACGTGGCCAACATAGGGCAGATGACGATAGCGCTGGGCGTAATCAATACCGTAACCCACCACGAACTTATCGGGAATGGTAAAGCCCACGTATTCCACCGGCACCTCTACCTCGCGGCGTTCAGGCTTGTCCAGCAGCGTACAAATCGCCAGCGACTTTGGCTCGCGCAGGCGCAGGATTTCGCGCACTTTGCTCAGCGTGTTGCCGGAATCGATAATATCCTCCACGATCAGCACATCCTTGCCGCGGATATCTTCGTCCAGATCCTTCAGAATTTTCACATCGCGCGTGGTGGACATGCCGCTGCCGTAGCTGGAAGCCGTCATAAAATCGACCTCGTGCGACACCTCGATCTTACGGCAGAGATCCGCCATAAACATAAAGGAGCCGCGCAGCAGGCCGACCAGCACCATTTCGCTGCCGCTGTCGCGATAGTCTTCCGTGATCTGCCGGCCCAGCTCAGCGATGCGTTTGGCAATCTCCTGCTCGGAGATCATGACTTCTGCAGTGTGTTTCATAGGTTGTGTCGATATCGTCGGTGGCTTAGAGAGAAGCCGCGAAGTTTATCACACTTTTCGGTGGCTTTTGCCCCAGGCGTTATTGATGGCCATACAGACATACAGCCTTCCAAACTCCTTTTTCACCAGATTTCATCGCGCTTTCGGTTTTAACCTTAAATAGACAGCCGCGCGAAAATTTCTATGCCAGCTAATCACGGTCGACTTGTATTATGCTGCCGTCATTGCCCAGGCTGTATCGACCTTCATAGGTAATAAACAACGCCCTTTCATTATTAAAACGTCTTACTGTAAAAAGAGGCTTCTTATCGATGCAGCTAATTTTCGTCTGCATATCGTCGAAACAAAGCCTGTCATATTTTCCTTCTTTTTTATAGCCATTGCCAAAGTCCCAAAAAGTAATATTGAATCCGCCATAGGCTGCCGGTTTTGGGATGCCATATCGAATTTGCAGTTTATCCCGATTCGCCAGCCACCAGTATATTTTCCCTTTATCTGTGACAGGAAAATCTTTCACTAAAACAGAGGCGTAGTTTCCATCTTTATGCACAGCGATAACCTCTACTGAACGTATCGATAACCAGATAAAATAGCTAAGCGGTAAACAAAAAACCAGCACCAGCACACTAAGCTTTTTTTTACTTTTTACGTTCATGATGATTTCCGTTAATTTCCACTGTGGTTTCCATATTTGTTATAAAGGGTTTAAACCCGAAATTATTGTAACGCTGTAGTACAAACCAGATACGGAAAAAATGGGAAGGATTAAACTTATAATTTAATATATCGTCGCCATCCAGACCAAAATGATCCTGAACTTTATAATGAATGATGGCACGGTAACTATCATTATCGAAGTGAAGTGATTTTATAGTGATATGAGTAGCCCAGGTATCATGGACTGTTATCCCCATGCCGTTAAAGTTATCCTGAAATCGGTCAAACCTTGGGAGCTTTCCAAAAGATATGGCTTTACGTAACTCATCTTTCTTTTCCGATGGAAAGCTTTTACTTTCCCAATCAATATACTTTTCCATTACCTCTCTAATTCGCAGTAATGTACTGTTTTCAGTGTTATCGTAAATTATCTGTTCTTTTAGCGCAGCGTTCAGATAGATACTGGAAAAAGATGAACCTTTTCCATACTGCATATGGGTAATCATATCTTCAATAAGATGGCGATAAGGGCCGTAAAAAGAGAAAAACTGCGAGAGATGCCGAAACTCATCAAACAGGATCCTGACGCATTCCTGCCGACTAATTTTTTCACCCTCACTGCGGGCGCCATAAAACATCGACTGTGGTTGGCTGAATGGTGTGATTTTTGTCAGGGTATAAGGATTAACCCTGGTGGATACCTCTACCAGGTGGTAATGCGTTTTTAACGCTATAGCCGATAAATCTCCATAATGCATATCACTGGCGCTGTAATCATTCATTCGCTTTTGCGTTTTGAAAATAGTACAGGGAAAGAGTAATGCAGACACAATATCGCTTCCTTACGTTAATCATCCATGTGTACTCACATGGTATCAAACTATATGCGCTGTTAAAACAGTTTGTAAATATCAGAGGAGCCCCAAGGAGAAATTAGGAATTTCGTATAATTAGCCAAATCATTTATTACGAAATCATATCGAGCATTGACGCTAAGGCTCCGAAAAAACACTACGAATCTGATTAATAGTAACAGGGAAAAACATACTCTACTTGCTGCTTAAAATCAGCGTGCTCTGGCCATACAGACATACAGCCTTCCAAACTCCTTTTTCACCAGATTTCATCGTGCTTTCGGTTTTAACCTTAGAATTTTAATTTATTTAATTGCCGTCCGATCGCCGTGCTAGCTTACCTCAAAATCATTTGTCAGCGCCTGCGTCGCAGGCAGGAGTTTATATGGCTACGCAACATGCAAAGAAAACGCATCTCGGCAACCGCGAGCTGCAGCCCGAAACGCAGATGCTCAACTACGGCTACGATCCGGCGCTGTCGGAAGGCGCAGTTAAGCCGCCGGTGTTTTTGACCTCCACCTTTATTTTTAACAGCGCCGAAGAAGGCCGCGACTTTTTTGATTACGTTTCCGGTCGTCGCGAACCGCCGGAAGGCGAAGGCAACGGTCTGGTCTATTCCCGCTTCAATCATCCCAACAGCGAAATTGTCGAGGATCGCCTGGCGATTTATGAGCGCAGCGAAAGCGCGGCGCTGTTCTCTTCCGGCATGTCGGCCATCTCTACCGCACTGCTGGCTTTTGTCGAGCCAGGCGACGTTATCCTGCATTCACAGCCGCTTTATGGCGGCACAGAAACGCTGCTGACCAAAACCTTTCATCGTCTTGGCGTGGCTTCGGTGGGGTTCGCCGATGGCGTGGATGAAGCCTCCGTTCGCGCCGCAGCGGCTGAGGCGATAAGCAAAGGCCGCGTTTCGGTCATTCTGATTGAGTCGCCCGCCAACCCCACCAACAGCCTGGTGGATATCGCGCTGATTAAGCGAGTGGCGGAAGAAATCGAACGGCAGCAGCAGCATCGGCCCATCATCGCCTGCGACAATACGCTGCTGGGGCCGGTGTTTCAGCGCCCAATTGAACACGGCGCGGATCTCTCGCTCTATTCGCTGACCAAATATGTCGGCGGCCATTCCGATCTGATCGCGGGCGCGGCTATGGGCAGCAAGGCGCTGATCAAACAGATCAAAGCGCTGCGCAGCGCTATCGGCACCCAGCTCGATCCCCATTCCTGCTGGATGATTGGCCGCTCGCTGGAAACGCTGTCGCTGCGCATGGAGCGCGCCAACGACAACGCCGCAGCGGTCGCGGAATTCCTGCGTTCCCACGATAAAATCGAAAAGCTGCACTATCTGCCTTTTCTGGAAAGCGGTTCGCCTGCGGAACAGGTTTATCAAAGACAGTGCACCGGCGCCGGTTCCACTTTCTCTTTCGATGTGGTCGGCGGCCAGGCTGCGGCCTTTAAGCTGCTGAACGCTCTGCAGCTTTTCAAGCTGGCGGTCAGCCTCGGCGGCACCGAATCGCTCGCCAGCCATCCCGCCAGTACCACACACTCCGGCGTACCTGCGGACGTTCGCACGCGCATCGGCATTCATGAAGCTACCGTGCGCGTGTCGATAGGTATCGAAAACAAAGACGATCTGATTGAGGATTTGCGCCTGGCGCTGGCGCAGGTTTAACGCGCCGATCCGCCTTTAGCCGCCACAGGCTGCGCTTTTCCACGAATATGCCACAATGGAGAGACGACGCTTTTAGTAAAGGAATTCTGATGAATATTCGTTGCCGCGTTCTTTGCTTTGCCGCCGCGCTCTGGAGCGGTTCGCTGCTGGCTATCCCCCTACCCGCCAGGCCGCCGGAAACGCTGCCGCCGGACAACTATATCTCCCATGTGAACGACGACAACACCATCACCTGGCGGCTTTGGGCGCCTGCGGCAAAGGCGGTGGACGTAGTGACTGGCGCCACGCCCGATCGCTATGTCTCGCACGCCATGACCAAAGACGAAGGCGGGATCTGGTCGTTCACCAGCGAGACGATGAAACCCGACTTATATGAATATTTCTTTAACGTCGACGGCTTCAGAAGCATCGATACCGGCAGCGGCCAGGTCAAGCCGCAGCGTCAGGCCAATACCAGCCTGATTCTGGTGCCCGGCAGCCTGTTGGACATGCGTAGCGTGCCGCATGGCGAAATCCATACCCTGAGCTGGCACTCCTCCGTGTTAAACCGCGAGCGCCAGCTCTCCGTCTGGGTTCCGCCGGGCGCGGAAAAAAGCGACGAGCCTTTGCCTGTGCTCTATTTCTATCATGGCTTTGGCGATAGCGCCCTTTCTGCGCTGGTTCAGGGCCGTATTCCGCAGATCATGGATAACCTGCTGGCGGAAAAGAAGATTGTGCCCATGCTGGTGGTGATGCCCGATACGGAAACCGATATCGCTGACGCCATACCGGAAAGCTTCGCGCCCGCCAGCCGCCGGGAAACCTTTTATCCGCGCAACGCCCTGGCCGCGGATAAAGAACTGATGCAGGAAATTATTCCGCTGATCGCAGAGCGCTATCACGTGCGTAAGGAAGCCGAAGGCCAGGCGCTGGCGGGCTTATCGCAAGGCGGCTATCAGGCGCTGATCGGCGGTATGCGCCATCTGAACCAGTTTGCGTGGCTGGGCGTTTTCAGCGGCGTGACCACGGAAAGCGTGCCCGACTTCCGCGTTGCCGCACAGCTTAAAAAAACAACGGCGATTAATCGCCAGCTCAGGCTATTTACCCTGGTAACGGGCGAAGAAGATAAGGTAACCGGGCGTGATATGACCGGCCTGAAGGCTCAGCTCGATCGCAGCGGCGTTGTGACGGACTGGCATAGCGTGCCCGGCGTAGGTCACGAAATGGCGCTCTGGCGTCCCGCTTACATTGAGTTTGTGCAAAAACTGTTTCGCCCTTAAGGCAGCTTCTTACTTAGCGTCAGCTGATTCTCGCCGCTTTCCGACCGATAACTGACGTTATCCACACAGGCGAAAATCAGCGCTATGCCTCTGCCGCCTTCGCTCAGGTCGTCAGTATCGGGCAGCGTTGCCTGCTCCTCTTCTTCCGCTGGCGCAGAAGTAAACAGCGCCGCCGGAATGGCCAGACCGCGATCGATCAGCACTACGGTTATAGCTCGGGCGTCGTGGCTGAACAGGACGCGATAGCCCGCCGCTTTATCGTCCGGATAGCCGTGGCGAATGATATTGCTGGCGGCTTCGCAAAGCGCCAGATCGAGAAGATAAGTCCAGCTCTCGTCGACAGGGAAACCGTCAAGGTAGCGGCGCAGCAGCGTCCCAAGCGTGGTCAGGCTGTTCAGCGTGGCCGGAAGCTGCCACTCTTCGTCGGGCACCTGTAGCGTCATTGTCTATTCTCCTGCGCCCAGCGCGGCCAGCGCGTCGCGTCGCTCCGGATAGATAGTAAAGACGCGATCCATGCGGGTCAGCGTAAACATATTTTTAATATTGCCGTTCAGCGCGCAGAGCGCCAGCGTGCCTTTGCCGCTGGTCGCCTTCAGCAGGGAAATCAGCGCCCCCAGACAGCTGCTGTCGATAAAGTCGACGTGAGAAAAGTCCAGAATCAGCCGCGCTTCTCCCTGCTGGATTACCGACAGCACCTCTTCTTTAAAGCGCAGCGCGACAGAGGCGTCAAGCCGTCGCGTTACCGGCGTCAACAGCGTGACGCCCTGCTGTTTTTCCGTTTCAATTTTCATCGGTTTCCTCTCTTTCAAATGAGTAAGATGACTGCCGCTCAATCACCAGCAGCGAAATATCGTCCGCCGCAGGCGCATTCTCTGCCGGCGCCGTATCGCGCCAGAGATTAAGACTATGCTCTACCTGTTTCAGCAGTTCGCCCAACGGTGCGGCGGCAAGCGTTGCCAGCAGGGCTTCCAGCCGCTGGCTGCCGAACATCTCATGCTCGGGGTTCTCGCATTCGCTGATGCCGTCGCTGTAAAGACAGAGCCGCTCGCCGGGCGCCAGCTGAAAATGGCTCTCTTCCCAGCTAAGTTCGTCAAGCAGGCCGACCGGCGGGCCGCCGTCGCCGACCGGACGTATTTCTCCTGCGCGACCGACAATAAAAGGCGTGGGATGACCGGCCTGGCAGAGCCTGCCCTCGCCGCTCTGCAAATCGATCACGCCATAAATCATGGTGAAATAGCTAAGGATGTCCTGACTTTGAGCGCAAAAACGCTCGTTGAGAATTTTGACCACCTGAGCGGGCGGCGTCACGCTGTCGCCGCTGAACAGAAAGCGATCCACCGTGCGGCCATGCAAAAACTGCCTGGCGACGGCGACCGACATCATCGCCGCGGTAACGCCGTGTCCGGCGACATCCACGCAGTAAAAGCCAACCGCCTGATGATCGAGCGGAAACAGGTTAAAGATATCGCCCGATACCCACGCTGAAGGAATAAATAACCAGTTGGCATAATAGGGGCCGTGCTGAAGATCGTGCGGCGGCAAAATGCTGAGCTGCAGGCTGGCGGCCGCCTGTAAATCCTGCTCGATCTGCCTGAGCGCCTGGCTTAAATGTCGGTTGCGCGCCGCCAGCGTGCTTTCCAGCTGCAGGACGCGCTCGCCGGCATGAAGCCGCGCCTGCAGTTCAATTTGGTTAACGGGCTTACGCAAAAAATCATCCGCGCCGGCGGCAAAGCCCGCCTGCAGATCTTCGACGCTCTCACGTGCGGTTAAAACAATCAGATAAACGTAGCGATCCTGCACCTGCTGACGAACCTGCCGACAGAGCGTCAGGCCATCCATTACCGGCATTTCCCAGTCGCTGATCAGCAGATTAATCGGGTGAGCCGACAGCACCGCCAGCGCCTGCTCGCCGTTTTCGGCTTCAAAAACCTCATAGCCCCATTTTTTCAGCAGTCCGGCCAGCAGCTTCCGATAGGTGGTGGCATCGTCGACGACCAGAACAGGTTGAGACTGCAGCGTCAGCATAATAGCGGCCTTAAAAGGGCAGAAACCAGATGAGTGAAAGCGTGCCTTCGCGGAATTTGGCGTTACCGCCGCTGCGGCCAGGGAAGCGGGTTCCGCTGTAGTTGCTGTACTGCAAGGATAGCGAACCGGGCGTGTAGCCGGCATAGCCGAAGCTATAGCTGTAGTCGCCGTTCCACGGCTGCTGCTGGTCAGATTTGGGGAACCAGAAAGCGGTCGCGCGCACAAAAAAGTGTTGCTTAAAGGTGTAGCCGCAGCCGCCCAGCCCGACCTGTTTATTGGCTTTGATATCGTTGTCGGCCAGCGAATAGTAACGAGTAACCCAGCTGTAGCCGACCTGGCAGGTCAGCGCGTCGCCTTTGTTAATCAGCAGATGCTTTTCCAGCGATTTGGGTAACGAAAATTTATAGGCAAAAGTAAAAGCGCCCTGCTCAAAATAGGTGTGGCGCGCATTGCCGGACGTGAAGAGATGATTATCGCCATAGTTGCTGTAGACCAGGCTAAAGGTATTGGGATGCCAGTCGTCATAGCCAAAGCTGTAGCGGAAATCGGTGGTGTACTTGTCGAAATCGGTAATCGGCGCGCGCAGCGTCACGTTGCCGAACCAGTAGCTGTATGGCGAGTACTGCATACTGAGATTCAGCAGCTGATTGATTTTCTTTTTTTGCTGCGCGGAAGACGAGCCGTTCGGGATCGTCAGCCACTGCTCTTTCAGCCCGCTGGAAAAGCTTAGCGCGCCGGAAAACTTATCTTTGTTGCCGGAAAACAGGCGGCCCCAGCGGTTAGTGAACACGCCAGCCTGCACAGGTTCGCCGTTCGCTGAAACCGTTTCGTTGTCGGTTGTCGCCGCCTGCGCGTAAGGCAGAGCCGTCGCACAGAGAAATAGTCCCAGCAGCCTCCGGTTGCGCGCTGTCCGCCCGCGATAAAACATGCAGTTTCCCTCGTTTAATTAGGAATAAAGCGGCCGCCGATTTCTTTTTTCGCCATCCACCACAGCAGGCCCAGCGCGCCGAGATGGACAAAGGTGTTGCGTAGCCAGGCGTGATGCCAGAGATCGAAATGCACAAACTGGCTGACCGCCAGCACGATAAATACATGCAGAATAAAGGTGTAGAGCGAGTGCTGGCCCAACGGAATCAAAAACCAGCCGAACAGGCGCTCAAGCGGCTGCCAGTAGAAAGTCAGCACCAGATAGACCAACAGTATCAGGCAGAAATCATTTAACACCCGAAACGGCCCTAGCGCATTTTTGCCGGCCAGATGGTGATAAAACCAGTTAAAGTCCGCAGGCGGTATCACGTGCATCAGCAGCGCCGGCGGCATAAAAGGGTTGGTATGATTTTGCGCGATAAACATCATCACCAGCGCACAGGCAATCATCACGCCGATAACAATGCGGCCGATAGGCGTCCGCGCCAGCGACGTCAGCTCCTCTTTATACCAGCCGCAGCACATGCCGCAGACGAAAATCAGCTGCCAGGCGAGCAAGGGAAAAGCGAACTCAAACTCGGCCACCGTCAGCCGCATCGGCCAGAGCTGATAGCTGACATAACCCGCCAGCGAGACGAGCAGCAGCCAGATAACTCGTCCACTCTGCAGCAGCCCAAGAAAAAGCGGGCTTGCCAGCAGCAGGCAGATATAAAGCCCGAGGATCTGCGTCTGATGCGGCCCGATTTGCAGATAAAGAATAATGTTAAACCAGGTTTCTTTGATCTGCGGCGTGGTGGGAAACAGCGCCCAGACGGTACCGGAAAAGCGATCGACGAAGTGAGTGACCTCGAAGGTGTTGATAAAGCTCTGTTTGGTCAACGCCAGCATCAGCAGAATAATAATCAGGTTGACCAGATAGATTTTTCCGGCACGCCGCCAGAGCGTCCAGCTAATCGTCAGCAACACCTCTTTCTGCAGCCGCTGCCGGTTTAACATGCCCAGCATAAAGCCGGATAAAATGACGAATCCTTCCGCGCCGGTCGTTAAGCCAAAGCGCTCCCAGGTGAAAATATTCACCAGCGACAGCACTTCGGTATGGGCCACCACCATCATCACCAGCGCGATGCCGCGCAGCATATCAATACGCAGATCGCGTTTTCCCGGTATGGCGTAACGCCAGGCGCGCCGGTCGATAGCCGTGGTCTGCAGAACGGAAGCTGAATCCACCATCATTCATTACCATTGTTAATAGCAAGCGAAGCGGAATGATAAGCAGCGCGCTTTATCACAACGTAAAGAAAAGTGTAGCCGCGTTACGCTTTAAGTCACGGCGCGGTCGCTAAAATAAAAATATTTCCATAAACATCGCGATAACAGTGAGTTGAATAGTAAAAGACGCCCATTTCATTTACATATCTTGCAATAGCCTTTGCACAAACTATGATTCCAGTTAACAACAACTTAAGTAAACACCTTCATTTTTCTTATTTATTTCGATTTTACCAGGTGAAAAAGCAGACAACGGCACTTTCCGAATGAGACCGAATGCCAATGGATCACTATTTTTCACGTTTTGAACATCGCCGCCCGCCTTCGCCCCTTTCCACCCCGAAATGGGTAGTGAAAACCTGGCAGGTACTGGCCGTCGCCGGGTTAATTTTGGGCGCCAACTATATTCGCTGGCGCTGGACTTCGTCGCTGAATACGGATGCCCTGTGGTATGCCGTCCCGCTGGCGCTGGCGGAAACCTTCGCCTGGTTCGGAACGCTGCTGTTTACTATCAATATCTGGCAGGAAAAAGATCCGCCCTGCCCTTCGCCGCCGGAGGATATCAATCAGTGCCTGCAGCCAGAGGATCGCGGGGAATCCCGTCCGCCGAAAGTGGATCTGTTTATCGCCACCTATTCGGAAGATCCGGAACTGGTCAGGCTGTCGATCCTCGATGCGCTAAAGGTGAGCTATCCCGGCGATATCGTTTTTAAAATTCACGTGCTGGATGACGGAAAGCGGCCGGAAATGCGCGCCGTCTGCGAGCAGGAAGGCGTGGGCTATATCACCCGCGAAAACAATATCGGCTTTAAGGCGGGCAATATCCGTAACGGGATGGAACAAACGGACGGTGACTTTATGGTGATTTGCGATGCCGATACGCGCGTGTTTCCCGGTTTACTGGCTAATACGCTCGGCTATTTTCGCGATCCCGATGTCGCCTGGGTACAGACGCCGCAGTGGTTTTACGATCTGCCTGAAGGCGAGCGCCTCGCCAGCTGGCTGCGTCGTCGTGCTGGCCGGCCAGGCTATCTGCTGGGCCGCCTGACCGAAGGCGTGTTCGGCCCTCTGACCGTTGGCAGCGACCCGTTTTTCAACGATCCGCGCATGTTCTACGATGTGATCCTGCGGCGGCGCAACTGGGCCAATGCCGCCTTCTGCTGCGGCGCGGCTTCGATCCATCGTCGTGAAGCGGTCATGCAGGCGGCGCTGCGCAGCTACGTCTTTACCATCGAAGAAGAGATCGCACGCTACACGCGCGATATCAGCGACGAAGAGACTCGCGCGGCGTTAAGCATGGCGATGCGTCCGCACGTAATTAACGATACCGAGCTGACGCCGTATAAATTCCACGTTTCCGAGGATATCTACACCTCTATCGTGCTGCATGGCGACAGCGGCCGTCGCTGGCGCTCGGTGATGCATCCCGGCATCGAGTCTAAAATGCTCTCGCCGCAGGATCTGCTGACCTGGATGATCCAGCGCTTTAAATATGCCGCCGGCTCGCTGGATATCCTGTTTCACGATAAAATTTTCAGCCGCCGCCGCTTTAAGCTGAGCCTGGGGCAAACCCTGATGTACGGCACCACTTTCTGGTCTTATCTCGCCTGCATCTGGAATACCGTTTTCCTGATTTCGCCGCTGGTTTACCTTTTTACCGGCATTCCGCCCGTTTCGGCTTACTCCACCCCTTTCTATCTGCATTTTCTGCCGTTTTTTATCGTTTCGGAGCTGGCCTTTATGTTCGGCACCTGGGGGATCTCCGCCTGGGACGGACGCTCCTCTTATCTGGCGTTTTTCTCGGTGAACCTGCGGGCGTTGGGCACGGTGTTGCGCGGTGAAAAAATTAAGTTTCATGTTACGCCCAAAGAGCGTCAGTCCGGCCGCTTTCTCTATCTGGTTAAGCCCCAGCTGGCTATCGTCGCGCTGACGCTGCTGGGGCTGATTTGGGGAGGAATTCAGGTGGCGCGAGGCAATATTGACGACCCGTCGGGCTACGTTATTAATATCTTTTGGGGAATGGTGAATATCGCCGCCATGATGCCGATGATTATGGCCGCCATGTGGACGCCGCCCGCCGCGCAGGAGGCTGAAGCCGCATGAGCCTGAAAGCCGGTATTCTCAGCGCCCGCAGCTATCTGACCATTCTGATCGGTTTTTTGATCGGCTTCGCCATCGTGCTGTGGGTGGAAAGGCAGATGCCCGCCAGGGTTGAAACCACGGACGGTATCGTATTGAGCAAGAGCTTTCCGCCGCTGCCGCAATCGCGCGATCTCACCTTTGACGAAGCCGTCTGGGCGCGCATCGCCTGGCAATATTTCGTCAACAACAGCCAGGCCAACGGGCTGGTCAACGCGGAAGCGGATAAGCCCTGGCTGAGCCTGTGGAGTACCGGCAGCTATCTGCTGGCCACTATTGCGGCGTATCAGCTGCAAATTATCCCGGCCGCTGAATTTGACGATCGTATTACTTCCGCCCTCGACTCGCTTGGCGAGCTGCCGCTGCAGCCGGAAGGCCTGCCTGCCGCTTTTTATCACGCGGATACCCTACAGCCTGTCGTCTCGCCCGACCAGAGCGGCGGCTCGGCTATTGATATGGGCCGCCTGCTGATGCCGCTGCAGATCCTGCTCTGGCGCTATCCCCAACACGCCGTCGAGGTCAATCAACTGCTGGCGAAATGGCGGCTGGCCGCGCTGTTGCAAAGCAGCGGGCCGCAGGGCGCCAGCCTGCCGCTCAATCGCTGGGTTATCCGTACCGACGATCCGCGCGGCAGCTATGGCTATCGGCTCTATGCGGGCAGCGTGCTGCGGCTTATTAACGCCGCCGCCGGGCTGGCCGTCACTCAGCCGCCGGACGGGCTGAAGATGATTGAGATCGACGGCTATGCCGTACCGGATGAAGGGTTGCGAACGCCGTGGGGCAAGCAGCCTTCGCTGGTGAGTATGCCCTATCTGCTTGGCGGTCTGGAGCAGGGATTCGACGCTCGCAGCGGAGAGATCGCCTGGCGCCTGATGCAGATCCTGCAGCAGCGCACCGGTATGCCGGAAGACAAAGACACGATCAACACAGACTACGCCGAACAGGCGCCGGACTTCGCCAGCGCGCTGCCGGGCAGCCAGCCGCTGCCGCTGCAGGATCAAAACGCCCGCGCCAGCGACAGGCTTACCGCTCGCGCGCTGACCTCGACCCGCTCCGCTTTTGCCTGGTACGCGCTGTTCCGCAACAAATGGAGCGAGGCGCTGCGACAGCAGATGCTGCCGATGATCGAGCCGGGAAAAGGCTGGAAAGCGGGCTTTAACGCCGACGGCAGCGTCAATCCGGCTATCGATGCCGACACCAACGCGATGGTGCTGGAAAGCCTCTCTTATATCGCGCATGGCCAACTACTTTGCCTGGGCTGCCTGGCTCCGACCGCCGACAGCCCTCAACAAGGAGCGACCCCGGAATGAAATCACTATGGCTTCGTCACTACAGCGCAGGGCTCCTGTTGATGGCGCTGATGCTTGCCGCGCCGCTGCTGCAGGCGGCGGTCAGCCTGCCCGCCTCGGATTACAAGGTTCGCCACGGCGAGCTGACGCCGCGCGAAATGGCGGTGGCGAAAAATGCCTGGGAATACTTTATCGCCAACTATCAGCCCACGACCGGCCTGGTAAACGCGGTGAATAAATATCCCTCTACCACCATGTGGGACAGCGCCTCTTATCTGGCCGCGCTTACGGCTGCAAGAGAGCTGGGCATTATCGACAAAGCGGAATTCGACCGCCGCTTTTTGCAGTTTATGGCGACCCTTAACAAACTCGTGCTGTTCCAGAACCAGGTGCCCAACAAAGCCTATAACACCATTACCGGCCAGAAGGTGAACTACCTGAACAAACCGGGCGAGATCGGTTTCTCCGCCATCGATATCGGCCGCATGCTGCTCTGGCTAAAAATCATCAAAGAGCGCTACCCGGAACACGCCAACAACATCGATAACGTGGTGCTTGGCTGGGATTTCACCCACGTGGTGGACGACTGCGGCACGCTTTACGGCGCTTATCTGGACAAGGACAAGCAGCCGCAATACGTGCAGGAAGGCCGTCTCGGCTATGAAGAGTACGCGGCTGCCGGCTATCAGCTGTGGGGATTTACCACCTGTCAGGCAAGCCGACCAGAACCCTACGCTCTGGCGGATATTTACTGCGTGCTGGTGCCTTACGACTCCCGCGATCCGCGCTTAACCAACCAGCACAACTACGTGGTAACCGAATCCTATCTGCTGCACGGGCTGGAAATGGGCTGGGACAACAGCGACGATCGGGAAAACAGCCCCAACAATTTCAGCCATCCCTGGATGAAAAACTTCGCCGACCGCGTTTATCAGGCGCAGGAAAATCGCTATATGATCACCGGCACACTGACCGCGCGCTCGGAGCATCAGCTCGATAAACCGCCCTACTTCGTTTACGACACCATCTACAGCGACGGCTTTAACTGGAATACCATCACCGATAAAGGCCAGTACGTGCCTGAAGTGGCCGCCGTTTCCCTGAAAGCGGCGCTGGGCATGTGGGTGCTTTGGGACTCGCCCTATACCGATCGCCTGCTGGACGCGATTGAAAATGCCGACGAGAAAGGCAAAGGTTATTACGAAGGCCTGTATGAAAACGGCGACGGCCCAATCAAGGAGTTCACCGCCAACAACAACGGCATCATGCTGGAGGCGCTGCTGTTTAAAAAAGAGGGCAAGCTGCTGCGCTTTAACAGCAACGATCCGCGCAAGAGCGACTATGCGCCCTCGATGTGGGAAAAGCGGCTGGTCAATATATTCGAAGAGAACAACAACAAGCGCAATCGCCCGTTTATTAACGTAACGCCGGGCATTAAAAACTGGTGCGAACAAAGCGGTACCGCCGTGCGCACGGCGCCTTCATGTCGCGCCTGCAAATGCGCCCGCTGCGACAGCCAGGCGCCTGTTAAACTGCCGCCGGTAGCGACCTCATGCCTAAAACAGTAATTCGCCTTGCTGTGCTGCTGCTGGCTATCATTATGGCCGCCGGCTGGCTGCTGGCGCGACACGACGCGGCAGGCTGGCGCTGGCTGGTCAACGGCGGATGGCATACCACGGCGCGGCTCGGCAAGCTGAACGCGGAGGAGCGACGCTGGGCCGCTATCGCCTGGCGCTATGTGGAAAATAATACCCAGCCCGGAAGCGGCCTGGTCAACGGCAGCGATAAGCGGCCGGTTGCCAGCCTCTGGCAAATGGGCGATGCGCTGATTGCGCTGACCGCTGCCCGTCAGCTCGATCTGATCGACGATGTTGCCTTCGACAGCCGCCTTACTCCGCTGCTCGGCACACTAAACCAGCTGCCGCTGACCTCGGCCAAACTGCCTAATCTGCTCTACAACACGCAAAACGTCACTATGGTCGGCTACGGCAATACGCCGCAGGTTATCGGCTGGTCATCGCGCGATATCGCCCGTCTGATGATCGCGCTGCGTATCGTGGCCGCTTTTCATCCTGAATACAGCGAGTATCTGGAGCGCACCATCCTGCGCTGGGATTTCTGCCGCCTTGTCGATGCTCAGGGTCAGCTTTACGCCGGGCAGATGCAGAACAACAAGCTGGTTAACCGGGCGGAAGGCCGACTTGGCGACAGCGAGTACAGCGCCGCCGGGCTGGGATTATGGGGATTCGCCAACCAGCAGTCGCTGCGGCCTCCCGCGCAGCACGTCATCATTGACGGGCTGGCGCTGGATATTGACTCACGCGATCCCCGTACCACCTGGACGCCGGCCGCTATCACTACCACGCCTTATGTCCTGAGCGGCATCGAATATGGCTGGGAGCTGCCGGGCGCGGATCGCGACATCATCAAGGTGCTGCGCCAGCGCGCCAGCAACGTCTACCGCGTGCAGGAAAAGCGCTGGGAAAAAGAGAACATCCTGACCGCCCGCAGCGACTTCGCGCTCGCCGCGCCGCCCTGGCACGTCAACGATACCATTTTCGCGAACGGCTACGCCTGGAATACGCTGGCTGATGACGGCGCCTGGCTGCCGCGGCTGGCTCAGGTTTCTACTCGCGCGGTGTTCGGCCTGTGGGCGCTCTGGGATACGCCTTTCACCCAGAACCTGATGAAAATGACGCGCCTGCAAAACGATCCGGCGCGCGGCTGGTTTGAAGGGCGCGTGGAGGCTACGGGCAGCTATAACCGCGCGATCACGCTTTCCACCAATGCGATGGTGCTGGAGGCGCTGTTCTTTAAAAGCAATATGGGGCCGCTGCTGCAGCACGGCGAAATCCCTGCGCGCAGCTACTTCCGCCGGCAGCTGAGCGATCCGTTTACCGCGCCGCAGCGCTGTTTCCCTGTGGCGTCGGCCGTCGACCAGGAGTGATTATGCCTGAAGTAAAGTTACCTCAAGCGCTGGATTCGTTGCGCGCCGCGGTTCTGATGTACGACGCGGACGAGCGGCTGACCGCCTATAACAAGCAGGTTACCTGTTTCTATCCCGGCATAGAAAATCGCCTCTGCCTGGGAATGACGCTGACCCAGATTGCCCGGGAGTTTGTTGAATCGGCCTATATGACGGAAAACGAGCCGCGTAAAGAGGCGATGGTGGAGAATCTGGTCAGCCGCTGTCGTCTCGACAACCACAGCGAAATGCGCCGGATCGGCAACCGTAAAGTCTTCGTGCAGCACAACCGCACGCCGCAGGGCGGCATCGTCAGCCTGCATATCGATATGTCCGGTTTCGAGCTGATCAACGAATCGCGCCAGCAGCTTCATGAGGATTTCGTGCTGGCGGCGGAATCGACCCAGATCGGCATCTGGGACTGGCAGCAGGATAAAGACCTGTTACAGGTCAACGACGCTCTGCTGAATATGCTGGGCTATCCGCGCGAAACCTGGCATTACAGCGCCAGCTTCCTCGACGCGCTGCTGCATCCCGACGATCGCGAGCCGCTGCAGCAGCTGTTCGCCAGCGCCAGCAACTCGCAGCTGCCGATATTTGAAAGAGAAATCCGCTTGCTTCATCACAACGGTGACTATCGCTGGCTGCTGCTTTCAGGCCAGGTCGCCAGCGTCACGGTGGAAGGCGGAACGGCGCGAGTTATCGGCACGCTGCAGGACATCACCAAACGCAAAGAGGCGGAGCAGCTCTCTCTGCAGGCCGTGGCCGCCGCGCGGGCCGCCAACGAGGCGAAAAGCGCCTTTCTGGCCAATATGAGCCACGAAATCCGCACGCCGATGAACGGTATTCTCGGCATGACGCAGCTCTGTCTGGATAATCCGCTTACCGAAGAGCAGCGCGAGTATATGACGCTGGTTTATCACTCCGCCCATACGCTGCTGCGCGTGATTAACGATATTCTCGACTATTCGAAAATTGAAGCGGGCAAAATTGAACTGGATGAAGAAGAGTTTGAAGTTCGCCCTTTCCTGCATTCGTTGATGCGCCCGCTGCTGCCTGCGGCTTCGGAAAAAAATATCGAGCTGTTGATCAAAGTGGCGCCGGAAGTCCCGCTCCGGCTGCTGACGGATACCGTTCGCCTGCGTCAGGTATTGACCAATCTGGTCAGCAACGCCCTGAAGTTTACCCACGAGGGCGAAGTGGAGTTGGCGGTGATCCCGGATGACCAACCGCACCGTTTAAGGTTTCAGGTGCGCGATACCGGCATAGGCATTCCGGAGGAAAAACAGCATATTATATTTGAATCCTTCAGCCAGGCCGACACCTCCACCACGCGCAAATATGGCGGCACGGGACTGGGACTGACGATTTCGGCGCGGCTGGTAGAGATGCTGGGCGGCGAGCTGAAAGTGAAAAGCGAACCCGGCAAAGGCAGCCTGTTTAGCTTTAGTTTGCCCGTGGCGGCGCAGAACGTCGTCGATCCGCTGAAAACCTCTCCGCCGCTGGAGAGCGTCGCCGTGCTGGTGATTGATGACAACGCCACTAACCGGCATCTGATGAGCGATATGCTGCGCAATATGGGCCTGAAACCGGTGCTGGCGGAAAGCGCCGACGCGGCCTTTGCTCTGCTGCAGCAAAATGCCGATTTCCCGCTGATCCTGCTGGATGCGCAAATGCCGGTCAAAGACGGCATGACGCTGGCTCAGGAGATCAAAGCCACGCCGGCGCTGGCGCACTGCCAGATTATTATGCTCAGCTCCATGAGCCGCTATATGGATGCTGAACAGATGAAGCGTATCGGCGTGACGCATTTTCTGAGCAAGCCGGTGGATCAGCGCGAGCTTTATGAAGCGATTCTCGCCGCGCTGCAGCTGCAGCCCGCTTCGCTCTCCGCGCCCTCGCCCGCCGCGCCTTTAGCTGTCGACCGCGGGAACACGCTGCGCATCCTGCTGGCCGAAGATAATTTAGTTAATCAGAAGCTGGCGACCCATTTCCTTACCCGGCTGGGCCACGAGTTCGCGGTCGCCAACAACGGTATTGAAGCGCTGGAACTGCTGGATACCACTCGCTGGGATCTGATCCTGATGGATTTACAGATGCCTGAGATGGATGGCGAGCACGCCACTCGCCTGATCCGCGAGCGTGAGGCCCGCAATCCTACCCGACCGCACCAGCGTATTATCGCCATGACGGCGCATGCGATGAAAGGCGACGAGGAGTTTTGTCTGGCGCACGGCTTTGACGGCTATATCGCCAAGCCGGTGAGTATGGAGATCATCCAGGCTGAAATCAGTCGGGTGATGGCGCTGCCGCTCAAGGAAAGAGAGCCAGAGGTATTGCCGGACAGACAAACGCTGATAACGCAGCTTGGCATCGACGATGCGCTGCTGAATGAGCTGCTGGCGCTTTTCGCCGCCGAGCTTCCGGAAAACGTCGCCCGCCTGAAGGATGCGCTGGCCAGCGACGATCGCGACCGGGTGCGGCGGGCAGCGCATAAACTGCGCGGCGAAGCTTCCGCATTCCGCTTTCATACGCTGACCGCGCTGCTGCAAAAGATTGAATCGGCCGCTGGCGAACAGGCGCCGCTGGACGTCGAGGCCTTTACCGCATCCCTGACGCAGGTGGCAGAAGAAGCCATGCGCCAGCTGAACGATCTGCAGGAGGCTTTATGATCCGTAGCATCGCCGTGTTGATTTGCACTCTTTTTGCCGCCGCCGCCACAGCAGCGGAAGCGCCGCAGGCATGGTCGCTGGCAGGCCAGTGGCGCGCGCATGACGGCAACGACGCTGCTTTTTCCGGCTGGCGCGGCAGCGATAAAAACTGGCGCAAGCTGCGCGTACCGGCCAACTGGTACAGCGCGGGTTGGGATCATCAGGGCGCGCTCTGGTATCGCACCGAATTTTCCGTTCCTGAAATCCCCGCCGGTCGGCTGGCTACGCTGGAGTTTGACGGCGTCGATTACTACGCCGATATCTGGTTTAACGGTCGCCAGCACGCGCGCCATGAAGGCTATTTTCAGCGCTTCGCCGTGGACGTCACCAGCGAAATGCGACGTCATAACCAGCTGGCCGTCCGCGTCGACAGCCCTTTCGAAGATCCCAACACTAACTGGCCGCTGCGTAAGAACCTGATGAAGGGCATCTTAAATCAGCACGATGCGCGGCCCGGCGGCGCCTGGTCGCCGCAGGGACAGGACGCCAACTCCGGCGGCATCTGGGCGCCGGTCAGAGTACGCCTCAGCCGCGACGCCGCTATCGATAACCTGATTTTGCGTCCCGACTGGTCGAAAGGTCTGGCGCATCCTCAACTGCAGGCGGAAATCGTCTATCGCGCGCCGGCGGAAAAAACCACGGAGCTGATCCTGACTGCGCGTCCCGACAACTTTTCCGGAAAAAATTATCAGGTACGGCAGTCGGTAACGCTGGCGGCAACCGGCGCAACGCCTCAAAAAATAACGCTGCTGCTGCCGATGCCGGAGGCGCGCCTCTGGTGGCCGCGCGGCTACGGCAAGCCCAATCTTTATCAGGTCAGCGCGACCTTACGCGACAAAACTGGCGTGCTCGATCGTCGGCGCAGCAGAACGGGCTTACGCCAGGTGATCGAACAGCCGGATAATCGCGGCTGGCTGGTGAACGGGCAGCGCGTCTTTATCCGTGGCACTAACTATATCGGCTCACCCTGGCTAAGCACCATGACGAAACAGCGCTACGCTCGCGATTTCGATCTGGTGGAGAAAATGAACGCTAACGCTATTCGCGTGCATGGCCACGTGGCGGGACGCGCCCTTTATCAGGCCGCCGATGAACGCGGCCTGATGATCTGGCAGGATGTGCCGTTACAGTGGGGCTATAACGACAGTCAGGCATTTGCGGATAACGCCGTCAGGCAAACCAGAGAAATGGTGGAGCAGTTCGGCAACGCGCCATCGATTGTGGTCTGGGGCGGCCAAAATGAACCGCCGTTTAACTCGCCGTGGATGGGCAAGCGCTTCCCTGACTGGAATAAAGATCTCAACCGTAATCTGATGCAGCGTGTCGCCGATACCCTGGCGGAAGATAACAGCCGCATCGTGCATCCATTTTCCGCCGTTGAGGAGCACTACTGGGCTGGCTGGTATTTCGGCACGCTTGATAATCTGCTGGAACCGGCGAAAACGGCCACCATCACCGAATTCGGCGCGCAGGCTCTGCCGCGACTCGCCACGCTGAAAACCATTATTCCCAAACGCGACTGGTGGCCTGCCACTACGCAGCCTGGCGACCCCAAATGGACTCGTTGGAAGTATCATAATTTCCAGCCTATTCAGACCTTTAAAAATGCCGGTATCTCGCGTGGCGATAATATTCCGGCGTTTATCGCCAATACGCAGCGGTATCAGGCGCAGCTGGTGGCGCTGGCGGCGGAAAGCTATCGTCGTCAACGCTTCCAGCCGATGACGGCGCTGTTCCAGTTTATGTTTGTCGAAATCTGGCCTTCCATTAACTGGGGCGTGGTCGACTATCTGCGCCATCCCAAAGCGGGCTACTTCGCTCTGCAGCGCGCTTATCAGCCGCTGCTGCCCTCAATCGATCCCCTGACCACTCAATGGAAGAAAGCGCAGCCCGGAAAAGTGCATCTCTGGGTGATTAACGATCTACCCAAAAGTCATCCCCACAGCCAGCTGATATGGCGCCTAAGCCAGGGGCGTAAGGTATTGGCTGAAGGGAAAAAAACGGTGGACATTCAGCCCGACGCCGGGGAGAAAATCGTTGAGCTTCAGATAACGCCGCTAAGCGATTTGCCGTTAACGATGCAGAGCAAGATTGTCGACGCCGACGGCAAAGAAATTGCCGGAAACCAGCTGACGTTGCCGCTGGTCGCCGAGAAACGATAAAGGTTCGCAATGCCGCTTCCGCTGCTACTATTCATCATTTGCGGGTCAGCGTCTGGTTCAGGCGGCAGCGACCGGGCATAACCTGACGGAGACGAATTTATGAAGGTTATTCATCTAAACTGTGGCTGTATGTGTCCTGTCGGCGGCGCGCTTTACGATGGCTTCAGCAAGGGGATTCGGGCGCATTTGGCCTGTCACTGCCTGCTGATCGAAACGGAAACCAGCGGCCTGGTGCTGGTTGACACCGGCTTCGGCACCGAAGATATGCGGGCGCCGGCTGGCCGTATAGCTACTTTTTTCCGCGTGATGAATAATATTCAGCGCAAACCCTCTTTGACCGCGCTTTCGCAGATTCTGGCGCTGGGCTATAAAGCCTCCGACGTGCGCCATATTGTGCTGACCCATCTGGATTTCGATCATGCCGGAGGCCTGACCGATTTCCCGCAGGCGCAGGTACACCTTATGCAGCGCGAAATCGACACTTCCCGCCAGCGCGACAGCTGGCTGGCCCGTTCCCGTTATCGGCCAGGCCAGTGGAGCGGCGTTTCAGGCTGGTCGGGCTATGAGGTATCCGGCGAGAAGTGGTTTGGCTTTGACTCCGTTACCGCTTTGAAAGGGCTGCCGCCAGAGATATTGCTGATCCCGCTGCCCGGCCATACGCATGGTCATGCGGGCATCGCTGTGAAAACGGACGCCGGCTGGCTGCTGCACGGCGGCGACGCCTGGTTTTATCAGCGCGAGCTGGAACACCAGCGCCACTGCACGCCCGGATTACGTTTTTATCAGTGGTTTATGGCTGCCGATAACAGCACCAGGCTGGTTAATCAGCAGCGCCTGCGCGAGCTTGCTGCCGCTCATTCTTCAGACATTACTCTGTTTTGCAGCCATGACTTCCGTGAGCTGGAACGGCTGTTGGCTTGATACAAAAAAACTTGTTCTCAAACCGACCTGTTTTACCAGACCCGATAAACCTTGCCGGTATCTATGCCTTCCAGACTGCGGCGATAAGCCAGCGCTACGCGGCTGGCTGGCGCGCTTTCAAAACCGGGAAAAAATGAGCCGTATTTATCCAGCGCTTCGGTCAATACCGTGGGGCTGACCGCATTAATGCGAAAATCCAGCTCGTTGGCCGCAGCCAGTACAAAGCCCTCTATAGCGGCGTTTACCGCTGTAGCATTCACGCCGGTTCTGATGGGATGTTGCGTAAGAATGCCGGTAGTCAGCGTAAAAGAACCGCCTGCATGCAGATAATTTTTACCAATCAGTACCAGCCGTATTTGCCCCATCAACTTGTCTTGCAGGCCAACGTTAAACTGTTCGCTACTCATTTCCGCCAGCGGCCCAAAATGCACGCTGCCGGTTGCTGCGATAACAGCATCAACCTTGCCGCTTTGCGTAAACAGCTGTTTTACGCTGGCTTCATCCGTTAAATCGACCTGCAAATCTCCCTGGGTTTTGCCTACTCGAATGATTTCATGATCTTTTTCCAGGTTCTCTACAATGCCACGGCCGATTGTACCGCTTGCGCCAATCACCATTACTTTCATTTTTCTGCCCTCTGCTTTATCCAGATTCCATCCTGCGATATTGCAATCCAGGGAAAAATACCCCAAAAATTTAAAGATAATAAACTTCAGGTTAGGAATAATGAATAAACTGCGCTGGATGGAAGTGTTTGTCGCCGTGGTCGAAAACGGCAGCTTTAGCGAGGCGGCGAAGCATCTGGATATTTCCGCCGTGATGGTCGGTAAGCTGGTGGCACAAATGGAGAAGGCACTTCAGGCCAGTTTATTGCAGCGCAATACTCGCCGCCAGGCGCTGACGGAAGCGGGTCGCGCCTGGTACGAAGAGAGTTTGCAGGTGCTGGCCGCGTTGCGTAGCGCAGAAAGTCGGATTGAGAGTTTGCGCCGTTTCCCGGCTGGCAGCCTGCGCGTCACCGCCCCTTCTACGCTGGGAAGCTGCGCTATAGCCACGTTGTGCAGCGAGTTTCAGCTACATTATCCGGATGTGCATATTGAGCTGGATCTCAGCGACCGATTCGTCGATATCGTGGCAGAAGGATTTGATTTTGCTTTCCGTTCCGGCGACCTGTCGCCTGACACGCCTTTTATCGCGCGACGTGTCGGCAACTATCAAATGGTTATCGCCGGTGCGCCAGACTATTTGGCCCAGCATGGTATACCGAAAACGCTGGCCGATCTCGCCGGCCACCGCTGCCTGCGTTATAGCTTCTGGAACAAGCGCAACGCATGGCGCAGCGGCGATGCGCTTATCTGGCCGGAAAGCGCAACCTTCAGCTGCAATGATGGTCAGGCGCTGCGCCGCGCCGCCCTTTCCGGTGCCGGGCTTATTTTGCAGCCTGCCGTTCTGTTGGCGGAAGATATTGCAGCGGGCAGGCTGGTTTCTTTGCTGGAGAGCGAGCTACCCGAGCCGCGACCGGTTCACCTCTTATGGCGGCAGGATCTGCACGCCAGCGCCAGGCACCGCAGCTTTATTGACTGGATGCTGACGCGGGTGCCGGAAAGGCTGCAAATCAAGACGGCATTGCCGCAGAAAAAATAGAGGTCAGATAGCGCGGTTTATCCCCGCTCGCGCGGGGAACACCGGCATTAAATCCACATATTCCGGTACATATTCGGTTTATCCCCGCTCGCGCGGGGAACACAGCTCTGTCACGACCTTTTCAATCTGCCTTGCCGGTTTATCCCCGCTCGCGCGGGGAACACCGACTGGTACGAAAGAAAATTCGCTCTGGAGGCGGTTTATCCCCGCTCGCGCGGGGAACACTCTAAAAACATATATCTGAAAAATAAGGCATTTTACTGACTCTAAAATTCTACCAGCAAAACCGCTTTACTCTTCTTTTTTAACCTATTGATTTTTAATCATAATTAAAACTTCTCATCGCCTTTTGTTGCATCCACAAGATACATCGTGTCTGACAGTCTTAAGATAGCGAGACGACTCAAATAAACGAAAAAATATCAGTATGCGTTTATGACTAAGTTAGCCAGCAGCTAAAAAATAAGAGCGGGTGCAATGAGACTACGCCAGAACAACTAAAGTGGCGGGAAAAATTCCCCGCCGGTTGCCCTTACCTGGGTTCGTAATCCATAAAGACAGCAATCTCCGTATCTCCGGTTCGCAAGCGTACCTCACAGAGGTCTTTTCGCGTGACCAGAAGGACGGCTGCCGCCGCCACTATCACGATGATGGCGATCAGGATCGCCGTTCGCTGCTTCATGGTTGCTCTCCTTGCCTTGCGGCGCGTAAGAGGCTACCTTTATGTTGTCTAGGCATAAAGATGGGCCTCAGGTTGATTTATAGTCACCTGGGGCTTTTCTCTTTCTGCCGTCGGCTAATGCTTCAGGCAGAAAGCCCAAAGCACCCGATGCCATACTACTCAACCTGCCAGCCAGCTCAACGTTTCCTGCTGTTTTTTTGCGCGACAGCTCCAATATTTAACCTTTACTGAAGCCTGCAATTTCTAAGCTGCCTGTGCGGCAGTGAGCTTAGCTCGCTCCTGAGCGTAGCATTGCCTTTATTTCTAAGCTGCCTGTGCGGCAGTGAGCTAGGGATACGATAAATTATCGTCGGTGATTTCTTTCTAAGCTGCCTGTGCGGCAGTGAACGAAGAAGAACGCGTCAGCATAGTTAGCTACTCTTTCTAAGCTGCCTGTGCGGCAGTGAACAGTATTGCCGCCACCAGTTTGCTGGCTATGGGTTTCTAAGCTGCCTGTGCGGCAGTGAGCTGTTGCACCAAGAGTTTAACCTGATGTTTTTCCAGAAAAATTGATGTAAAACCCGTAAAAACCCTTTTTTCAGCCCTTATATAAAATCAATTAAATCAATAAGATAAGAAAGCGGCAGAAAAAAGGGTATCGCGGTCAGGCGCTCACCGTAAAGCCCAGCATCATACCTGTGTCCTCATGCTCCAGCAGATGACAATGCGCCATATAAGCCTGGTCTTTATCCGCCAGATGGTTGAAGCGCACCAGCACCTCGCTGCGCCAGCCTTCCACACGAACCGTATCTTTCCAGCCGCTGCGATGCGGCGCCGGCGGCTTACCGTTTTCAGAAATAATGCGGAATTGCGTGCCGTGAATATGGAAGGGATGCAGCATCTCGTCGCCTTCGCCGGAAATTGTCCACTTCTCCGTAACGCCCTGCTTTACATCGAAAGAGGGTTTGGTCATATCGAACGCAACGCCGTTAATCTTATTGCCGTTATGGAAATCGTAGGCTGAATTCGTCTGCTTAGCTGACCCGGCATCATGCTCCATCGCATGATCTTCCATCCCTTCCATCTGCTGATGCGCACCGTTTTCCATATCGGACATCTGATGCCCGCCATGCGAGCCGCCGGCCATCGCTTCGCTGTCGTGCGCATCGCCGCTCATACCCGCCATCGCAGCATGGCCGTAGCGCTCCATTAGCGCCAGCATACCGCGACGATCCAGCTCCGGATCCATCGACAGCTGCAGCCAACGACTCTTTAACCCATCCTGCGACGGCAGCGGCGGCACATCGACCAGCTTATCCGGCAGCGAACCGCTGGCCATCACCCGCAGCGGCTGGATGCTCAACAGCGGCAGCGGCCGATCGAAAGGCGCCAGCGACATGCCCATCTGCCGCACTGGCAGCGTTTGCAAATCAAACGGCTTGCCGTCCAGCGTATCTATCAGCACCTCAAAGCGTTCGCCCGGCATCATCGCCAGCTCGGTGACTTTTACCGGCTCGCTCAGCAAGCCGCCGTCGCCGCCGATCACATAGAGCGGACGATGGTCGCTGGCCGTGATGTTCAGCGAACGAGCGTTGCAGCCGTTAAGCAGCCGCAGGCGCAGCCAACCACGCGGCACAGTATGCTGTGGATAGATTGCGCCATTGGTCAGCATGGTATTGCCAAACCAGCCAACGGCGGCGCTCATGATATCCAGCTCATAGTCAATCTTGCCGTTATCCGTCGACAGCCTTTTGTCCTGCAGGATCACCGGAATATCGTCGATGCCCCAGATTTTCGGCAGCAGCAGCTTTTCCGTCGCCTCGTCTTTTAAGATCACTAAACCGGCCAGGCCTTGCGCCACCTGAAAGCCGGTACGCCCATGCTGATGAGGATGGAACCAGCAGGTCGCGCCAGGCTGATCGGGCGTAAAACTGACGGTACGCGTGGCGCCAGGCGCGATGCGCGCTTGCGGCCCACCATCTACTTCACCAGGCAGCTCTAATCCATGCCAGTGAACCGTGGTCGCCTCCGGTAACTGATTGCGTAAATTTACCGTCACCGCTTTGCCGCGCTCCAGCTGAATCGCCGGGCCCAGCAGGCTGCCGTTATAGCCCCACGTTGGCACCGATTTTCCTGCCCAGCTTGTAACGCCCTGCTGCGCCGTAACGGTCACTTCGCCGCGCGCATCCGGCGTCAGTAAGGTGGGAACAGGCAGTATGGGGCGCTGCTGCGCGGCCATCAGCGATCGGCTCCATAAAGGTAGTGCGCTGGCTGCGCCCAGCGCGGCGCTCAGCTTGATAAAATCACGACGTTGCATTAATCCATCCTCAACCCGGCTTTAACTTATCGTCCGCAGCATAAACCTTTCCCCTGAGGGAAGGTCAAGTTTTGCCGCTTATCGCCGAAAAATTGCGATTTACGAACATTTCTCTGCTGAAATTGACTGTCGCGCGACGGTAACTGTGCTAACGTCAGAGTACTGTCACCCTTTGAGTAGAGTTATGAAGAAAAGCATCAAGGCTCTGTTGTTACTGGGCCTGTTTGGCTTCTCATCGACAAGTTTTGCGCTGAGCGAGTCGGAAGCGGAAGATCTGGCGGATCTGACCGCTGTTTTTGTTTATCTGAAAAACGACTGCGGCTACCAGAGTCTGCCGGATAGTCAGATCCGTCGCGCGCTGGTCTTTTTCGCCCGGCAAAACCGCTGGGATCTGAGCAATTACAGCAGCTTTAATATGAAATCGCTGGGCGCGGACAGCTACCGCGATTTAAGCGGCATCGCCGTTCCCAACGACACCAAGTGCAAATCTCTGGCGCGCGATTCGCTCAGCCTGCTTGCCTACGTGAAGTAACCCCCGCCGTTTTCCCGCCGCCAGTTTGACCGTGCAAGCACGGTCAGAGTTGGCTATCATATCGCGCCCATTTTTCGTGGCTGCTACAACCAGGAGAGCCGTACCATGGCCGAAAAAGAGATGTGGTATGAAACGCTTCATACCGGTTTTGGGCAGTATTTTGCTGTCGATAAAATTTTATACCGCGAACAGACCGGACATCAGGATCTGGTTATCTTTGAAAACGCCGAGCTGGGGCGCGTAATGGCGCTGGATGGCGTGGTGCAAACCACCGAGCGCGATGAGTTTATCTATCACGAAATGATGACTCACGTGCCGCTGCTGGCGCACGGCGCGGCGAAGCGCGTATTGATTATCGGCGGCGGCGATGGCGCGATGCTGCGCGAAGTCAGCCGTCATAAAGAGATCGAACAGATCACCATGGTGGAGATCGACGCGGGCGTGGTGACGTTCTGCAAACAGTATCTGCCTAACCACAATGCCGGCGCCTATGAAGATCCGCGCTTTAAGCTGGTGATCGACGATGGCGTAAACTTTGTGCGCAGCTGCAACGAGAAGTTCGACGTGATCATCTCCGACTGCACCGATCCGATCGGGCCGGGTGAAAGTCTGTTTACCTCGGACTTTTATGAAGGATGTCGGCGCTGCCTCAATGAAAACGGCATTTTTGTGGCGCAGAATGGCGTTTGCTTTCTCCAGCAGGATGAAGCCGTCAACAGCCACCGTAAGCTGAGCCACTACTTTAAGGACGTCAGCTTCTATCAGGCGGCCGTGCCGACCTATTACGGCGGCATTATGACGTTCGCCTGGGCGAGCGACAACCCGGCGCTGCGCCAGCTGGATACGGCCACGCTTGCGGCGCGTTATCAGCAGTCCGGCCTGACCTGTCGCTACTACAATCCGGCGATCCACACCGGCAGCTTTGCCCTGCCGCAATATCTGTTGAATGCGCTGGCCGACTAACCGGGCATTTTAAGGGGGTGAACGAAATTGCAAAAGCTTAAACTACATGGCTTCAACAACCTGACGAAAAGCCTGAGTTTTTGTATCTACGATATCTGTTACGCGAATACCGAAGCGGAGCGTGACGGCTATATTGCGTACATTGATGAGCAGTACAACGCCAACCGGCTGACGGAGATCCTTAGCGAAACCTGTTCGATTATCGGCGCCAACGTGCTGAATATCGCGCGCCAGGATTACGAGCCGCAGGGCGCCAGCGTCACTATCCTGGTCAGCGAGGAGCCGATCGACCCCAAAGATATCGATAACTCGGAACATCCCGGCCCGCTGCCCGGCTCGGTGGTCGCGCACCTGGATAAAAGCCATATCTGTGTGCATACCTATCCGGAAAGCCATCCGGAAGGCGGCCTTTGCACCTTCCGCGCGGATATCGAAGTGTCGACCTGCGGCGTGATTTCGCCGCTGAAAGCGCTGAACTATCTGATCCATCAGCTTGAGTCCGATATCGTCACCATCGACTATCGCGTGCGCGGCTTTACCCGCGACGTTAACGGCGTGAAGCACTTTATCGATCATGAAATCAATTCGATTCAGAATTTTATGTCGGAAGATATGAAATCGATGTATGACATGATGGACGTCAACGTCTATCAGGAGAACATCTTCCACACCAAGATGCTGCTGAAAGAGTTTGATTTGAAACACTATCTTTTCCACACGCGGCCAGAAGATCTGACGCCGCAGGAGCACAAGCGCATTACCGATTTGCTGTGGAAAGAGATGCGGGAAATTTACTACGGACGCAATATTCCCTCCGTGGGCTTTAAAACGCTGTAGGTTTCACCAGCGGGCGGCCTTCGGGCGGCCCGTTTTACATTTAGCGCGCCAGCGTCAGCGTAAACGGCTGGCCGCTCAGTTCCTTCACCTCTTTCTCACCCAGCTGTTCATCCGTAATGATATCGGTCAGACTTTGCAGCGGCGTGGCGCAGAACAGCGACCAGGAACCATATTTGCTGCTGTCCGCCAGCAACACTTTGCGGCGCGCGTTAATCAGCAGATCCTCTTTCAGGCCCGCTTTCTCTTCCGTCGGCGTGGTGATGCCTTTCTCCAGGCTCCAGGAGTTGCAGCTGACAAAAGCCACGTCGGGATAGATATTGCGCAGCAGCCTGCGGCCGTGCTCGCCGATACAGGACTGGCTGGAGTCATCGATTCGTCCGCCGATAATCGTCACTTCAATCTGCTTAAACTCCGACAGAAACAGCGCGATATGCAGATCGGCGGTAATCACCCGCAGCGGCAAATGCGTTAGCTGACGCGCCAGCTCCAGCATAGTTGTGCCCGCATCCAGCACCACGGCGTCGTTGGCTTTTACCAGACTGGTCGCCGCCATCGCGATAGCCTGTTTCTCGCTAAGATGACGCTGCATCTTCTCGACCGTAGTAGGCTGAGCGGGAATAAAGCGGTTCAGGGTAACGCCGCCGTGCGTCCGGCTGATTACCCCTTCCCGATCCAGTTTGATCAGATCCCGCCGAATCGTGGCCGGCGACGCGGAAATGGCCGCCACCAGCTGATCGACGGTTACCAGATTATGGCTTTTCAGATAGTCCATGATCTGGTCAAGGCGACTTTGTCCCTTCATATGTCCTTATGCAAGCTGCATCGCTAGCTGAATGGAAATCGCCATGCTCTCAGACTTCGCTTTACCTGTCCAGGCAATATCAAACGCCGTGCCGTGGTCGGCCGAGGTGCGGATAAACGGCAGGCCAGCGGTGATATT